>Ga0335069_10002489_pt1 | contig 28332 bp, 53 predicted proteins | sample Lox_Sample_11_FD_206714 | JGI IMG/M metagenome (GOLD analysis project Ga0335069, IMG submission 206714) | Soil microbial communities from Loxahatchee National Wildlife Refuge, Florida, United States - Lox_Sample_1.1 | ecosystem: Environmental > Terrestrial > Soil > Wetlands | place: USA...
CCGCGCCTGCGGCGATTCTGAATAATCTCATCTCGCCGGATTTGGTAGGTACGAATGCACCGCCGCCTAGCAATCTGATAGGCCTGACTTACCACTTGGGGCGGATGTGGGGCATTGCAAATGAATTTGTGCAGTATTCGCAGGTGCAAGGGGAAGAAGTAGGCGTAGGGCCAGAATCATGGTCCGCGGGCAACTACTTCCAGATGCCGTCGACTCCGGTCGTGCTCTGGCCTTCCGCGGCGGGCATTTTCTTCTTCACGAATGCCGACATATGGCTCAGTTCTGGAATTGATGGCAACGGCAATCCGCTGACACCGACTCTTTACCTTGGGCATACGGGCATATTGAGCCCGAACAATTTTACGGTGAACGGCTCAGTGCCGGCGTTGCTGGCATCGGATAACACATTCCAGATACTTGACCCTGCCTCGGGCGTGCAGTGGGCAGGGCTGCCGATTGCGGACAAGCTGGCAGCCTTTACCGTGAGCAGCAGCTATGTAACATGGCACTCTTTCGGCACCGATTCTGCCTATTACGTTAGCGATGGGGCAACAGGATGGTATCGGCTCAGCCCCTTATCGCCGCCAGAATCAGGGTTCGCATGGTCAACCTTCGCCACGATTGTTGGCGGCTGTAAATGCGTGCAGTCGGTCGAGACTTCCCCGGGCGTGCGCCAGTTGCTCATCGGGCCCACTAGCTCAGGGCAGATACTTACACGCGATTTGACCACGAATCAGGATAACGGCTCGAATTATGCGGCGAATCTGACCATCGGCTCTATCATCCTGGCCCAGCCGAATCAGTGCGCGGAAATCGTAAGCATCACGACGGAATGCCCGGCTCTGGGCAGCCATCCAACAGTAGGCATTCTGGGCGATGAGATTTCGGGCGCATTCAGCACGTTGACCAGCAATGTGAACGACCCGCCGTACTTGCTGACGTCGAGCACGATTTATGCAGACCGCTGGTACTTCGATACCATGTCCAACCCGGCATGGATGCGTAATCTCATGATTCAGCTTTCGTGGCCTGCGGAGAACTTCCAGAATGAGCTTTACACGTACTCACTCTTTGGCTCAGTGCATTCAGAATAATGCCGCCCCTTGAAGAACTGATCAATTCTCCTATGCGCCATCGGCAATGGACGCAGACTGAGCCTTTGGCCAGTTTGCAAGCGAATCATCCCATGCCATCGCCTGTGGCGGATCCGTACCGCCCGACTCCCGGGCTGCGGTGCCCTTTGCCGCCGATTAACCCGGTGAGTGTGGACAATTTGAGGCAGTTAGACCAACCCGGAGTCCGCTCCGTTCGCGTAATACCGCCGAAATATCAGAGTTCCTAGAGGCTTACCGTGTGCGGAGCAAGCTCTCAACAGACCCAAATCGAAGCAGCGCAGGCCAATTTCTATAACACACTGACCTCGCAATACAGCACCGTATTCGGCCAAGACCAAGCCATTCTGGGGCAGCTTACGAAGGCCTTTGAGCCTATCTTGAAGGCAGGGCCAAACCAGCAAGGCTTCAGCGCGCAGGAATTGCAATCGCTTGAATCGCAGGCGACTACCGGAGTCGGGCAAAACTACAAGAATGCGCAGGCAGCGCTGGCAACGCAACAGGCAGCGCAGGGTGGCGGCAATGCCTTTGTGCCTTCAGGGGCACAGCAGGAGCAGCGCGCACAGTTAGCGCAATCTGCCGCGGCGACCAGCTCGGGCGAGCAGTTGGGCATTGAACAGGCCAACTATGCGCAGGGCTTGCAAAATTTCCAGATGGCCGCAAATGCGTTGGGCGGAGTATCCAGTCAGTTGAATCCGCAAGGGTTCGCTAACTCCGCCACAGGCGCAGGCTCGGCCGCATCGACTACTGCGAATGAGATTACGCAGGCCAACAATAGCTGGATGAATCTCGTAAGCGGGGCGATTGGGTCAGCGGCAGGGGCATTCGGAGCATACGAAGGCGCTAAGTGAAACGTATTGAGGCATTGGCTCTGGCCATTGCTCGAGAGAACAATGCACTGGAGCCGGGCAGTGAGGCATTTCAGACTCTGAATCCCGGCTTGCTGCGCTCGCATTCTGTAGATCGCGTAGACCCTATCAACTCGAATGGCATTCGCACATTCCTGACCTTTCAGGCAGGCTGGCAGGCGCTGCTGAATAACATTCATGCCAAATGTGCGGGAAGGACGCAGGCGCGCGGATATGAAGGCAGGCTGACGATAGATTCCACACTGGCAGATTTGATTCGCACATTTCGCTATGTAAGCGCTCGACATATCATTGATGCGCTGCAGGATGCATTGCAGGATCGGGCCATCAATGAACGCACGAAATTAGGCTTCTTCCTAGAAGGGCTCAATGGAAACGCAGGAAACGGACACTCAAGCACAGCCGACACCCTCAGCGCCGCCGCCCAGTAGCGGCACGGTGCCGACTCAGACCATGGGGCAACAGGTGCAGGCTGCCACCGCGGGCATGCAGCAGCAGCCCCAGCAACCGCCACAGGAAGCAGCGCCGGCGCATAAGGGCTTCTTCTCTGACCTGTTGCATGCAGTGGCGGATGTGTTTGAAGGGCCGAAGTATGGGCAGCACGTTAACCCGCAGACAGGCGCCATTGAGCAGGTGCCACTGAGCCGTGAGCAGCGCATTGGCGGGCAAATCAGCACACTACTGCGCGGGGCGGCCGCGGGCGCGGCAGAGCATGGCCCTGGGGCAGTGGGGAAGGCGGCGCTGGCAGGTGTGCAATCCGCAGACCAGGCGCGGCAGATGCAACAGGAACGGCTGCAGCAGCAATCGGCCAATGTCAGGGCGACGAACTCGGCAGAGCAGCAGAAGTTGCTGACTCAGGCAAATCTGGCGAAGAATGCGCAAGAGCAAGTGCGGATGGCCCTTGATATTAAGGCGAAACAGCAAGAGCTAGATGAGCACCAAGTTGCTATAGGCGCCGAATTGATGAAGCTGAAAAGCATGCCAGGCGTGCAAGAAATGACGTCATTTAGCACGAATGATGAATTGAACAAGCATTTAGAGGCTGTCGGCCCTGAAACCTCAAAGCAGTATGCCGTAGACGTTGCGAAAAACAATATCGTTCCTGTAATGGGTCCGGATGGAATTGTGCATGTACTCAAAGTGCCAAAGGACACATGGGACCAGCCAGTCGGAGAAGGCCATAAGTATCTGGTGCCCAGCCTCGACCCGAACGACCCCAAGGGCACATTGAAATCCTATGATGTGGACCCGAACACAACGCTAGCGAAGATGTTCCAGGTGCAGGGCAATTACTCGAATGCCTATTACGCCAAACTGGAAGAACAAAACAAGCTAGCCGAGCAGCAGGGCGCATTGAAAAAGCTTCCGGCCGAAATAGCCCACATGAATGCGGAAACGAATCTGGCCGACACGCAAGCCAGAATGCTGATTAATTCTCAGCAGGCGGACCCATTCGGCAATACATCGACCTTGCCCCAAAAGGAAGTGCTCAAACGGCAAGATGCTTTCCAGAAGGACGTAGTAAACAAGGCCTACGATACGGAAAAGGCTTTCCAGATGAGTCAGCAAGCATTCACTGAGTATCAAAATGCACTGAAACAAGGCAAAACATTGCCTACTGGCGCGCAGTCCATGTTGCTGCTTTCTCAGCACTTGGGCACGACGTTTGGCAACGTGAAAGGCTCGCGCATCACGAAAGATATGATTGCTGAGCACTTGGGGGCGCGCGGGGTTAGTGATGCTGCGCATGTTGCAGTGCAAAGGCTCGTAAACGGCGACCAGCTTTCCTCGGCACAATGGGCGGCATTCACTGACCTGATTTCGCAATCGCGTAATGCCACTTGGGAAAATGCGGTATCGAATGCGCGCAATCAGGGCTTGCCGATCACCTTCCTGCCCCGGGGCAATGGCCAGACTCCGCTAGACCCTGCCACGGCGCGAATCTACCTGGATGCAGCTGGCGGCGATAAAGACAAAGCCCGGGCCGCCGCGCAGAAACAGGGCTGGGTACTCCAATAATGCCTGACGTATTCGACCAAATCGCTCCAGCGCAAGCGCCTGCTACTCCACAGGCAACTGGCGACGTATTTGACCGCCTGTCTCAGCCACAGCAAGAACCCGGGCAGGAATTAACGCCGGGCGAAATGCTTTCAACCGGGGCAGGCATCGGCATCCCGGGAGTTGTGCAGGGCGGCGCGCATCTTGCCGGGGCGGTCAAGGGTGTGGGAGAAACCGCGCATACCATCGGGCGCGTGCTGAATAAACTGACTGGTGACAATATCAGTTGGCTGCCAACATCCTTGCAGCAACCAAAAGCGCTGGAATCATCGAATGAAGGCGAGACAGCGGGCAAGATAGGCGAAGGAATCGCCGAATTTGCGCTGGGCGATGAAGCGCTAAAAGGCTTGAGCATCATGGAAAAGCTTGGCGTGGCGCAGAAAATCAGCAAGCTTGCGGAGGAATCGCCAACACTGGCTAAGATTGTGAACGCGGGCCTGACTGCATTGCGCGGATCGGCGACCGGAGCTGCTGCAGGCGGATTGCATGAAGGCGTGCAAGGTGCCGAAACTGGGGCGGCGCTCGGGCCCGTAGCCGAAGCAGTTGGCGCGGGGCTCGGCAAGATTGGCGCTTTCGCCAACATTCCAAGCAAAGCGGAGGCTGGCGAGCTATTCAGCCAGGTAAATGAAGCTATCGGCAACCATCCGGTAATTGCGGATAAGGCAGCGGAAATAGCTGATGAAATCATGAGTCAAAAAGAGCAATTTGGCACGAAATTGCCTGGTATCAAAGATACGCTGAACAAGTTTATCGATGCAGCAAGGGACCCTGAAAATCCTCTGACATTCAAAGACGCGCGCGAATTCCAGAAGAATTTCGCAGGAATTCCGGGGGCAACCAAAGCCAAAATGCAAGGCACGATTAAATCTTTGCTGCGGGAACTGGAAGGCTCTTTGCGGGAATCTTTGCAAGAAACGGCTGATTCAGCGAGCCCTGACATTGGGCAAAAGTACCGCGAAGCTATGAAAGGGTACCGCGCGGCATCGATGGCAGCCAAAGCCAAGGAGCACGTCAAGGAAAACGCCATCAGATATATGGCTGGCGGGGGATTGGTCGGCGAGGCATATAACACCTACAAGACGGCCACAGGAACAAAATGAGCGATATTGAGAAGCTAGAAGAATTTCGCCGCGAAGCTAAGGCGCGCGGTGCCATCGAAATCGACGACAGCCAGCCCGGGCAGGGCTTTCAGGACGATGCCACAGAGCAGCCCTTGGATGCTGAACTGGCCAAGCAAATCGATGAATTCGAGCAGCGTTGCCGCGAGCGCAAGCCGGATACCCGCACCGATGAATTCACGAAGCAGCTGCAGGAAGAAAATACCGATGCCGTGCGCAAGCAGCGCCTGCCGTTCCAGTCCGAGCTTGAGCAGTGGCATCCCGGCCGGATCCTGTGGATGGGAGAATTTCTCCGTCTTCTGCAGATTATTCGCCCGGATGCTTTTCTGGCTGAAGTGTCCTATCTGGGATTAAGGGGCTTGGGCTTCATGCAGAATGGCGTGCCGACTTATTCGGGCGTGTCAGTTCAAAACGGCAACATGGCGGAATGGTCACAGTTCCGTTTCGACAGTCATGGGGTCGCATTGAGCGAGCGCAAAAGGGGCTGGCGGGCCGTTCTGTTGGCCCTGATTGGCAATGGAATTATCAATGTCGAGCAGGCCAATGCAGTATTCGGCGAACCGGAGAATTCGCCGCGCTCTAAGCCATGGCATCGCAAGCTGTTTATCTTGCGCAACGGTCGCTGCCCAGAGTGCCGCAAGCAGCTCTGCGCCTGTGGCGATGGCTACGACCATCTCAGGACCGATGCTTACGCCTACCCGGTTCCGAGCGAGATTGCAAAAGGAAAGCGCCAGATCCTTGAGAGATCTGACGCCTCCGCTTTGTGGATGCCTTGATCAGGTCAGTTTTGATTCGCGCAGGCCAGTATGGGCCAGATAGGAGTCGAATCGGCGAGTTTAATTTGGAGATGCCGCTGCTTTGGCATCAATTTCTTCAAAACCTACAACAATGAATCTGCCGAACTTGGGACGATACGCAGCTTTGCCTAATCCAATGCGCTGCCCGCCCCAGCTAATGATTTCATGCAAATGACCCGGAGTGACGATCTCATCATCGGTCAATTGATAGTCGAACTCCATGCGCCAGCCCGCCTTGAATACAGGCAGGTAAGCAGGGACGCGGCCGCTCATGGTCTGCGGTGTGCTAACCATGACCTCATCGGGTTCCTTGCGGTTCGTGATCTCCAGCCAAGAGCCATCGACCCAGCAAGTCTGCCGAACGGTTTCTTTCATGGATGCGCGGCCGCGACCCTTGAAGTTCTTGGCCGCATCCTTGACCAATGTCTCAAACGCGCGCGCCGGATGGCACAGTTTGCCATCGACGGCATACACCTTGTTACGCCATTCCTCGCCCTTTTCTTGGCGAGATGCGGTTTTCTTCTTGTTCCCGGTAAGCTGGGCCAGATCAGATTCTTTCGGGTTGTCTTGGATCAAAGGCGCGATGCCTTCGATAGTGATGTGAAAGGTTCGGTGCATTTTACCCTCCTAGGTAAAAAGATGAAGTGGTTTGACGAGCAAAGCGATGACTCGTTCGGCATGGAGTCGGCGAGAAAGGGCAAGTAAAGCATCGACATGAAGGCTCATTTCTTTGGCCATTCATTACCACAGCGCCGACACAAAAAGGCATTCTTCTTTTTCAAGAAAATCACCTGTTTGCTTTGGCACTGCGGGCAAACTGGTTGTCCTTGTGTCTTTGCCATGACGCACACTCTCGCACACACACTGAAAGATTGTCAAGCATAAAATGAACGTTGGAGATTTCGTAATCTCGCAATTGGCCCTGCTCGGCTGGCGTGAAGGCAAGCGACTGGCACCGGGCAATCGGGATGCGGCATTGGGCATTTGCCATGTGATTCATAACCGCGTGCTGGCAGGATGGCATGGCGGCGATTGGCTGCAAATCATCGATTCCTTCCCTATGCATGCAGCCAACAATCTGGATGAACTGGATTTTCGCAGCCTGCCAGCCGTGGATGACCCGGACTTTCGGGCCCTGGTGCCGCAAGTGGAGCGCGTTTATTCCGGTGCCCTGCGCGATACCGTTACCAGCCTGCCGAGTGTGCAATTTGCCCTGCCACGCGCCGATGCTTTGGGGCGCAGGCCCATGGCTCCGCCGCCGCAAAGTGCGTTGTTCTGGGCCGACTTGAACAAGATTACCCGCCCATGGTTTCAGGAGCACATTGTAGGACATCGAGAACAGCACCCGATTCTCTCGCACAGCTTGCCGATAACTTTCTTTGGATAGGAACCCGATGCATAAACTACTGATTGCAATGCTATTCGCCTCCGTCTTGGCGCATGGGCAGATTATCAATCCGGGAGGCGGTTCCGGCTCCGGAGTCGGTTCCGGGGCCTCTCCGGTCATGGCGTTCTACCTTGCTCCACAATGCCCCGCAGCCAATACCGGACAGTGTTACCAGACGCCAGCAAACACCCAGGTGCAAAACACTTGCACGGTGAGCACGTCGAACTCGAACGTAGTCTGTCCGGCCAATACATTCGTGGCGGGAGACGTGGGGAAAAAGCTGTTCGGGTCATCCGGCTGCAACCCCTTCGGATCGAACTCGACCATTCTGTATAACGCCCCGGTTACGATCAACTCTTTCACTAGCAATACGACGGTCGTAGTCAGTTCCGTGGCTCTCTCGAATGCGGCGTTCGCTTGTATCGTATGGGGCAATCCGGACGACACAGCGGCGGCTGCGCTCGATACCTTCATGGCGTCAGGGGCGAATACGGGCTGGATTTGCCCGAAAGTCTTCTTGAGCGCCGCGCAGTACATGTTCACCACGCCGCACTTCTACTCAAACCCAGCGGGCTGCCTGAATCTGCCTTCACTGACCGGCGGGCAGGCGCAGGGGAATATGTATCTGTCGAACGGCTTCGAGTTAGAAGGGCGCGGACCTGCAACCACGGTCATCTGGACGCCTCCGGACTTTCCCGAAAGTGGCGCGTGCAACCACGGGGCGGCGAATGATGCTTGTTTTGCGGTGCCGCTCGAGGGCCGATTCATCGGATTCCAGATTGCCGGAACTTCGTTCAACGCCGGAACCTCCGCATATCTTATAAACGTGGACGTGGGCTCTTTGGAGTATTTTACTTGCACCGGAGAGCGAGCGACAGGTGTAGAAGTAACCCACTGGGCGCAGTTGCAGCAAATCAACATCAGCGAGTGCGGCACGACCGGAATGTCGATAGGGAGCGGTGCTCTCTCCTATGGCAATCGCGTTTCGATTGAAAACAACAGTCCGGCAGGATTATCGGACGCGAACCTCTACGTCAGTGGCAGGTTCGTGTGCTATTACTGCCTGTTCTATGGCAGCCAAAACGGTACGAACAACGCAGTCGGAATCGGTTCAGCGGCGACAGGCAGCGTCACGCTCTACGAGCCTGCATTCAACATCAACGGCGGCACGAACGCCTATGGGTATGTCTGTCGAGCCTCGGGCTGCTACCTGAAAATTATAAGCAGTTCCGCGTCCTTCGGCATGAATGCCACAGCGAATCCAGTGACCAACTTCAACGGCATCTACTGCGGTGCCAACACCTGCACCGTGGACGTGCAAGGGCTAACCCTCGCGGCCAAGGGCACGGGAAACACCTACAACGCATCATCGGCATCGTCTATCTTCATCAATCGCGGCGGGAATAACTTCACGGGCGGCGCGGGCATCTCGAACACCGGATTCGTTCTGAATCTCGATTCGCAGGGCGTGGCTGGAATCACGGCGGCGAAAGCAGTTCTGAATGCGAGCTGGGGATCAACCGCAGCATGGACTAGTCTTCAGGGCGGAAACAGCTTCAGCGGCGTCATCACTGCCAGTGGAACCGGCCAAGCCGCTAACCCGACGATTACCTACACGTTTCCGACGCCCTTGTTTGCAGCTCCAAGTGTCTGCAACGCGGTACAGAACGGCGGCACGCAAGCGAACGGCACATTTGTTGCTTCGAGTGTGAGCGCGACCGGGGCAACGTTCACTTACTCAGGCACTCCCGGGGCGGGGAACACGGTGAACGTGGCTATATTTTGTCAGTGATGTAAAGGGGGCGTTATGGCGGCAAATCTACTTTCAACCCAAATCGGCGCGGCGGCAGTTTGTGCCTACGCCATTCAACTGGCGCAGAAATGGTCTAAACTGCCCTGGATTACCGAGCATACCCAAGGCATCAATACGGCCATGCGCATCGTCACTTCCGGCATTGCAGCTATGGGCATTACCTGGGCATGGTCGCCCGGGACTGATGGCGGGCATGTGCTGACCATCGCCATCCCTTCAGGTGCCGTCTTGCTCACGTACTTTTGGCATTGGTTTGTGCAATATGCCATTCAGCACGGCTGGGGCAATTTGCTGACACAGGGCCCACAGGCTGCGGCAGTTCCGCCCGCGGCTAAACCATGAGCCTATTCGAGCAGAACTGGTGGACGCACACCCGCATCGGCGATGGCATGATGTGGGTCGGCGGAGCCATCATCTCAGTGCTGGCGTGGATTGGGCGGAAGGTGCATAAAATCCACAAGATTGCTCTAAGCTGGAATGGGCATAAAGTCACAGTCGAGAACCATCGAAAGGCGGATTGACATGAAGCGCTGGGCGCTTTTGGTATTGCTGTCGGGCTTAGCCTGGGCGAATACACCGGGCAAGCATGCCGTTACGCTGACGTGGACAGCTTCCACGACCTCTGGAGTCACCTACAACGTTTATCGAGGCACGGCGGCGGGCGTATGCTCAGGAACCCCCATTCCTTACGCTACTGGCGTGTCCTCTACACAGTTCGTCGACTCGATTGGGCTCACGGACGGCCAAACGTTGTTCTATAACGTTTCGGCGGTGAAAGGCGGTGCGGAAAGTGCCTGCGATGGAGAAGTGCAGGTACAGATACCAGTGCTCCCGGCACCGCCTTCTGGGGTTTCTGTGGTGGCGCAGTAATTGCAAGACAACTGTTACGAAATCCGGAACTGTAAGAATTTGCAACATCAACAGGGGCAGATTGCGTATGGTTGTGAGCAATGGACGAGCGCGCGATTAACGGCAAGACAGCCGTCGACCGCATTTCTGCTGTTGCCCGTAAAATTTCACATTCGATGTACTACACGCACTCCCGACCGCCCGATTACGCCGACTTTCGGGATGCCCTAGGGCCCTACATTCACCGCGAGCTGCTGCTGGCCAGAATCGATGAAGCGCGCATGGCCGGATCCGCCATAGTGACCAGCCGAGTGAAGGAATTAAGCAGCGAACTGATGAAAATTGAGGTTATTCTGCCGAATGATGATCGGCATTGAAGCACTTCTAGGGTTCGCCTTCGGCGCCGGCGGGGCGTGGGCATTCATTAAGCAGAGCCGCAAGGATGTGAATGGCTTGGGCCGCAAGCTCAATGCAGAGATAGATAAGACGCAGAAGGCGCGGCTGGCTATGGCTTCAGCCATCATGCTGATTGCCCCAGAAGACAAGAAAGGCACCGTAGCGCTGCTTCTGGCAGACAGGGATAGCTGATATGGCATGGATTTACCATCAACTGACTGGCAAGTTTATCGATGCCACTGGCACCGTGCAGGGCATGGGCTATTCCGGGCAACCGCCGCACAAGAATGACCCAGACTCGCAGGCGCTGCACAATATGGGCCCTATCCCTTGTGGTATGTGGCAGGCAGTCGAACTGATTCCAGAATCAAGCACGCATGGCCCTTATGCTATTCGGCTCGAGCCCTACCTTGAAACTGAGACTTTCGGCCGTAGCGGATTCATGTTGCATGGCGACTCAATCGAGCGGCCGGGCTATGCTTCTGATGGCTGCATTATCCAGGCTCGCCTGGTGCGGGAGATGTTCTGGCAGTCGCTCGACCATGACATTCAGGTAATCAAAGGAGAAATAGCATGACGTTTTTGAAGAAACTCGGTTCGATTCTTGCTCAGGGCATCGCAGTTGCCACTGGCGTGTGGCCTCTGGTATCGGGGCTGTTCGGTTCTAACACCAAAGCGCAGAATACGGGGACGCTTATCATTAACGATTTAACTTCCATTGGGCAAGTGGTCGTGCAGGCGGAAGCTTTGATTCAATCAACAGGCTCTGGCCCGCAGAAATTAGCGGCGGCTGCCCCATTGGTTGCAAACATCGTAAAGACGTCGGAACTCGTCAGCGGGCACAAGATTGCCAATGAAGCCTTATTTATTCAGGGCTGCACGGATTTGACATCGGCAGTGGCTGAAATCCTGAATTCTTTGGATTCTGGCAGTTTACAGACGGCGGGAAAGCCGACTCCTCCGGTTCCTCCGGCGCAGACTGCCCCGGTGCCAGCATCATTGAGTTAATCATCATGGGCGGCACCGGATGGCTCACTGCCCCTTCTGGGCCGCCCCTATTTTTCGTAAATCCGTGATACCTCTAGGGTAAAGTCGATTTCTTCTTCAACTTGCGGCATTCTCGCGCCATGCTCAAGGGCCATCGCCACTACTTCTCGGATTCGTTCTGGACTCATTGCGTTCAAGGCGGGAGTGTGGGTGCGTATTTCAATTCTGAAACCTTTGCATACATCTTGCGTTGTCATCTTGCCTCACTCCTCAACTCTCGGCTTCTTGTTTCATCGCTGCGCGGATTGCGTTTCGGGCATCACCGAAATGCCCCGTTGTGCATTCTCCCGCGTCCCCAGCTTCTTCGTCAGAGGAAAACCACTTCACCCAGCACGTCTCGCCGTCGCTGGAGCAGATTACCTGCCCCGAGTAGAAAATCATCCAGTCAAGCAATTCCGTATCTGTCGCCATAATCCCTCACTCCTTAACTCATGTGAGTGTGCTGCCATCTACACCATCACCCCGTATGAGCCTCTCTGCCGCTTATAGCCAACGGTTCGCTGTCTGTTCGTGCGTTGCTGCATAGAAACTCAGTTACTCTACAAACTCGAACCCATTTTTCTGTGGGCGCATTTGTTGATTACAGTTTGTGCATACAAACATTGTTCATCACTCCTTCCTCAACTGTGTCTACAATGCATCGCCTGAGCGTGCCTCGCTCGGGTCCCTACCCATTAACCACTTCGTGCGTGATGGATAGATTAGGGTAAACCTTCAGGCGTGATCCATTTTTGTCTGTGATGATCGTGGCAATGCCGTTCTTTTCGGTATCAAATACGAACTTTGCTTGAAGCTTCCACGCGGTTTCAATAGCTTCGCGCTCATCGTCGGTTTCTGTTGCTACCACAAAGTATTTCTTCGGTTTGTACATATCCGACCACTTTCTCCTACGCTTGGGGGTAGGGACCCATCCCACTGCTGTCTGTTCGTGCGTTGCTGCATAGAACTGAATTGCCAGCGGTTCATTTCTGAGCGAAGGAGCTGTATTCGACATTGCTGGAAACAACGCATACCGCCTGATTCTGCTCCTATTCGGCGGACTCCCTACCGCTGGCAAACTTGTTCATGGCTCACTTGTTACTCGGTACGCCGGGAGCCGCCCCGGTCACGAAATGTAATAAACGTGTACTTCTAGATGGCCGAGTACGTACTCATGCACAACTGAGACGATTTTGCTAGCGTCTGGAATGGCGTAATTGATCTTTGCCAAAAGATCGTCCCCTCCGGGTGAATCGCGGTGGATGATTGTTCTGAGCAACATTGGTGCATCAGCCATTTTTCTTCTCCTCTGCTACGGCGGGGGAAAGAGCACGGATTGCCTTGCACATTTCTTGCAGTGCGAACATGGCGATTCCCCCGTATATGCCATCATCCTTGGCGCTAGCGACCGACAAAGATAGTTCTGTCGCAGCCTGAATCGCTGCCTCGATTCCCTCTTCGTAGCCCTGCTTGCGGGCTTGGGCCTCGCGTGCCGCTGCGTAGGCGATTAGAATTTCCGCCCAATCGTGATAATCCAACTGCTCGGGATAGAAAAAGTCCCCAATCATGGCCGCAGCCTCCGCATCGTAACCTTTTTACACTTGCAGCATTGCCAGAAGCTGCATCTGCAACCGTTTATGATGAAACTATAATCATGACGGCAAAACAGCGATTTGAACCAACTAGCCATTGTTCTTTCCCTCCTTCGCCCCGGCCTCGGACAGCGCACGCTTGGCCTCACGCAATGCGGATCGCTGTACGGCTAACGCTGTTTCCCGGTTCGCCCGATCCAGCAACACCCGAATGCGTTCGCTCATGACTTTGCCGTAAAGCGCCCAATCGAATTCGGGGCGGTTGGTGTTAGTGTTGCTTGATCTGGAACCTGCTCAATCACCAAGGGGTCTTTGATGTGCTCACAGATTCCCGCCGTATTCTGCTTGCCGCAAGAGCAGACTCGTTGGTAGTAGATTTTGCCGTCAGTTGTGCTACCCGAATAGATTAGATACTCAGCCATTGTCTTTGTCCTCCTCCTCCGTACAGGCCCTCATAAGTGCGGTTCTGCCTCTCTGCACGATCCACGGCAAGAGTGGGCTAAGCGGATCATCTCCCTCTCGGATAACACGCTCCGCATTGCCGACGATTGCGTGGATGGCGCGTTCGAGTTCGCCCACTCGATCTTCCGGATTGCACGCTTTGTGCAAGTATGTGATTTCTTTACGAATTGCGGACAGGTCACGTTTGATGGAATGGAGTCGCACCTTCGCGTCATCCATGACTATCCTCCGTTATCCCAAGCGCACTCTCGGCCTCGGCCATTACGGTGTTCCATTGCGCCAGTGTTATTCCCGTGCCTTTAACGTGCTCGCACGCTCCATGTAGCCGTTCGAGCGCTTGTTTCAGTGCATCCCGTTCCGCCGTCACCGCAGCTAACCGAGATGCGGCGTACTCGTCCATCACTTGCGCGATGGCAGCCATAACGGAGAATGGAACGCGATTCAATCCAAGCTCAGCGCCATTGTTCGTGAATCGTGCCTGATGCACCTTGGAGTGAAAAAATAACCACGCATCAGACCCGCCTCGTGCTCCACAGAATGAACATTCTCGTTCGGCGCTTTCCTGTTCGCTCATTTGGTCACCTTCTCTTCCGCAGCCAGTGCGCGGCCTTCCATGCTGTCGTAGAGGCAGAAAATGTCGTAGATGGTGCGGCAGTTTGCCTCGCGGAATGGCTTGTAGGAATGGATGGCGTGAATCTGGCCCTCTACCTGATATTCCAGATCCTCAACTCGCATCCGCAGGCGTGCGTTCTCGTCGCGTTCCGCATTCAGTTGCTTCAGTGTGTCCTGTAGAGTTTCCGCCCGTTCACTGTCCGGCATGCCAGCCCACCACTTGCATATGGGCGTGAACTCCTCGGGATCATCAACTTCGCCGAAGTGGGCAGCGGCTTCAGCAGGATCGGTCGTGATGAAATCGCAGTGAAAACAGCGCCATGGGATTGCCGCTAAAATCTTCTCCGTGTCCTGTTCGCTCATTGGCCCCTCGCTTTCCGGATAGCTGTATCAGCTTTAACGATGGCGTCATGTTGCCTATTGGTCATAGGCCGAGCGTCATCAAGGATGGATTGGCGAACTGCTTCCAGAGCTTTCAGCAGGTCCGGAGCGGCAGAGATCAGGCGTGCATTGGCTTCAGCCTCTGATCGTTTGGTACCGTGACGGAATCCGCAATTAGCTACTGCCGCGCCTTCTGGAGAAAAGACGAGCAGCCCTTGCCCAACTTCGTCATGTCCTACGTACCACTCTCCCGGCGTGTGTGCTTTGGCTGTGCTCATTGCTCACCTGCCCCTTTCTCTACAATCCTTTGCCCCTGGTTAGTTGCTTTCGGGGCCACTACCCACCATCGGGCTTACTTGTGGCGAGTGGTGTCGTGAACCGCGTGTCAGTCGTCTAGCAAGCACGGATTATGGCAACTCGGCTTGCACACATGGACGGGTTTTGGCTTGTATTGCACTACCGCGTCACTACCGTCCTCAATGGCGCGAATACAAGCAGCGTCAAGCAAATCAGATAGCGGAGTGCTTCCGTCTTCCCGTTCGGCCAACAGTTCCAAGCGGAGTGCTTTCGCTACATCTCTGGCGAATTGAGCGGGACTCTCAACTTTCCACTGACGAACGAAGTCATGCTTTTCGTCTACGTAAGGGTTGTTATCCGGACTCTCTTCATATGCATAGGCAAATTGCTCTACGCCGATAGCCATGAACAACAAATTGCGATCTGCGGCGATGGTGAGCGGAGTGTCTGTAAATTTATTCGCTTTATGCTTTTCCACTACCCCTCCTTTTGACCAGCGGTCTCGTTAACCGCTGCTCACTCTGCCCCCGCTCTCTCCATGCGTGCATACTCACTCTCGATATGCTCAATGGCTGGCCTTGAGCCATGCCTTGATTTCTTCCGGCTGTTTTCTCCACGCATCCTGGAACGTCTTTTTCATCTCCGGGGAGCCGTTCTGCTGCGAAACCATCGAAGTGAACGAGTCCCACGGCATGTCTAAAGCGCCGAATATGGCAGCCACGAGGCTAGCCTCGGATGGTGTAGCGAACGGCCCCGCTGCCTTGGCCGTGGACTTCTTATGTGTCACCACCCAAAAGCCGTCAATCGCCACATAGGGAGTTACCACGAAGTGCTCCGAGTAAGTCGGTATATAGGCAACTTCCCGCGTCTTCTCGCCTTGCCATCCGATCAATTGCAACGTTCCCATGTCACTCTGCCTCCCGTTTCCACTCAGCTAACTTCGTACTGAACTTTCCCGACTGCCTTAATGCCCACAATTTCTCCGTGATCGTGAGTGCGCCGAAACAGTTCCATGGCCTCTTGAATCGATTCGCAGGCATAGAAAAACCCTTGTTCATTTGCAGGTATGCCATGCCATCTAGTGAAAAATGCTCGAACTTCCCACAAATTACTGGTATTCAAGTCGCCTTTCATTGGGCCTCTCGTTTCCACTTCTCCACCGCCGCTACTCGTGAACGAGAGGCGACAGGTTTCCGAACTTGGCTCTGACGGTTTTCATGTTTGTCACTCTGCCTCCCGTTTCCACTCAACCCGAAACTCAGAGTAGCGGTGGTCAGAACTTCTCTGACTGCACGGCAGTCGGAACGTGCCGAGTCGTGGATCGCTTCCGCGGACCGTTTCATGTAGCTCTCCACGCCGCACCGCTACTCTCAACTCCGGAGTAACGTCTTTCATTCTTCTCGTTTCCACTTCTCCACCGCCACTGCATCCGTCAACTGCGCGCCGGATAGCTCCATAAGCTCATAGGCAATTTCCGCATTGAACTTCTGCACTTCCTGCTCTACTTCTGCCACGCGCTCCTTGTCCCGGTGATGCCGGCGGATGAACAGGCGCAGCTTGGGCGACAGCATTTCCTTGCAATAGGAGCCGTAATCTACCCATTCCCGCTCCGGAGCGCAGGCTAGTTGGGCATTCATCTGCCAAATGAACTTCTCCGGAATCATGCCGCCGCGAATGATCTCGTAGTGATTTTCCGGCTTCAGGTTCTTTAGCTCGAGCAGCCCAATCTTGCCAATCCTGGCATCGGGCGATGCTCCGAAATATTCGATCGAATCATGCAGATAGAATCCGCCAGGTTCTACAATCTCATCCGTTTCCATCTCATAGGCGGCAAGGGCCAATTGCTCATCATCCTGCCCGCGTGCCATCCAGTCGGTAACGTAATGGTCTGAGGCGCGGCCGGTGAGCCGTTCACAAATAAGCTCAATCATGTAGTTGCGGCGCGAGGCTTTGTAATCGCCTCGCGTGCCATTGCCTGAGTTGCGCTTGAGGCGGTCGACAATATCGAACATGCGCGAGGCGGTCGTTACGCCGGTGCGCATCTTGAGCCATTCAATGGAATGCTGGTCTACGTCTACGAAGGGCATTGCTGCAGCTCCTTCTTGCGCCGGTCTTTCGCCGCAATGTAGGCCTTCATGGTTTCGTTGTCGTTGTTGTCGCTGGCAACCTTGTATGCCGCCTTGTAAACCTTCATCAACTCCTGCATATCGTTGCAGTTGGCAATGGCATCAAGGGCCCGCACCATTTCATCCTCAGGCACCGGCAGAGAAGAATCGTTGCCATCCGTATCTTCCTCGCCAACAGCGATGTTAAAGATGTATTTCAGCAGATAGCGCGCGCCATAGGACATTGCCGCCCCTGTGGCATGCGTCTTGGACATGACGTCGCCGCCTCGGGCGCCCTTGCCATCTGCTGGCATTGGCGGTCCGGTGTACTTGCGCGTATGTCCTGCCCGGTGAGACACATAGCAAACCACGCGCACCGTATCCGGGGAAGGGCTGTCGCCGCTATCAAACGATAAGCTGAATCCGTGCCGGGTATAGACTGGGCGGATTTTCTTGTCGATGGCGGCATACGAGGCGTATTTGCTATGTGTCTGCGGGTTCGTCAAATCCGGCGCCACTGTGCCCAGCTCGCTCTGCACCTGGGTCATGGCTTCGTTAAACTGCGTTTCTGCATCACGGGCGACTGCCTTCTCCCGCAATGCGGCAATGCGCTCGATTACGTCGATGGCTGAGTTATTCGAGAGCGCCAGGCCTAGTAAGTCCATCTCGGTTGGATTGGGCGGAAGGGCTGGTACGGCCGGAGTCGGGATTGCAAGCTGCTCATTCTTGGACACTTTCATCCCTCACTTTGTCGAGAATCGTGTAGTCATCGGGCCGCGGGATGGGTGGAGCTGGGCGGCCGCACTTACTGCAGAATTTCTGATAGTACGTCAGGTTCTGATAGCCACAGGCGCAGACATGCGGTTGCGATTTCCCGCCACACAGCGAGCAAAAAGGGTCAAAACAACCAATCTTGCACTTTAGGCAAATCATCGCAGTATCCTCTGGAGTAACGGGCTGAATTTGAAGGCAGCGGCAATCACAACTGCCCACAGGGCGGCGCATAGCAGACCCCATGCCACAAAGCCACCAGTTCACGGTATCTCGCTCGCTGTGTTCTAAAAAGGTGCGGTTCTTTTTCACTTCATTCTCCGCTTCCGCCCGGGATTCGACTTCTCCCAGACCTTCAAGGAGTCTAATATCAGGACGCGCAGCATATCGCTCATGGTGCGCTGCTCCTGCTCTGCAAGCCACTCAATCCGCTGCCTTTCGTCCCGCGTCATGAGGGCCTGCATGTTCTCATTGCGGCGCTGGTCTGTATCTGGCATGGCAGGAAAGCTAATAGACTTCAATAAATATGTCAAGGATTATTTTCTGCACTTTTGTTACGATTTCCGTACTACGCCCTGTGCAGAATGAGGAAAATCAGGCCTTTACGCCACGCATCTGATTGGTAAACAAGCGCAAAGATGCGCCATACAGTATTCGCTTGACGAACAAACGGGAAAGGCTGTATGAATGTTCTCGCACGTTTTCATGGGCGTGCGGTTCTCCAAGAGCCGGGCCTCTGCTTGAGACCCAGATGGCCCGGCGGTCTTAGGTCTCTAATGTCATCTGGCCACACAATTCGGAATTATGGGAAAGAAAAGAGCCTCGGCGATGAACCGAGGCTTTCGCTTTGCAGCGGAGAATGGATTGGTCGGCGAACCCATCCTACTCCCCTGCCAATGTCTTTGCAAGATTTCTGCTTGGAAACGGGCAGCGGGAGCTTTGGGGCTGCGATGAGCCTCCCTCGATCTCGTTAAGGCTAGGGCCTAACCCGATAGAGATTTCGGCATGGCCTACATATACGAGGGGTAGAACGCACGCGAAAGCCCCGGCTCCGTCGGAGGATGCGCGTAGACCGAGATTGGCCGCAGTTCCAGGGCCTTTGGTCTTCGCGTGCCCACTCTCCATCAAAGGATGACTTTATGAGCTACAGAGAACAATACGATTTAAATCGTAAAGCTAGAAGAGCTTTGAAAACAGCTCGGAAAATCCAAAAGAAATTAAAGTCGGGCAAATGTTATTCAGACGAATGCAAGCACAAATGGAAGCATTTATTGGCAAAGTCTATGAGACTTAATCCGACCAAACACGAAGCGATATTGTACGACGCCTTAACGAAAGAGGGGATTACTTTTGAACCTCAGGCGGTTGTTGGTCCTTATATCGTAGACGTACTAATCCCCTACAAGAAAGTGGTTGAAGTTGATGGCTGCGTACATGATAAGCAAAAAGAGTACGACGAAGCGAGGAGTCAATTCTTATGGCGCCGCGGCTATAGGATCGTGCGGTTTAGAAATAAGCAAATCACGCAGTCGCTCGATGAAGTCATCCACGAAATAAAGGAATTAATGAATACTCCACTTTGAAAGGAAGGTTTGAATGCCACTTCAACCTGAAGAAATAGCGGGACAAATCTATAACCTATATCCGCGGAAAGTTGCGCGGCGAGCTGCAATTCGGGCGATTGTGAATGCGATTACCCGGGTGCATGATGGAGAAGTGAACGGCAAGCCAATGGTTTGGGAAGATGCCTACAAGTTCCTGATAACCAAGACTCGGCAGTATGCGGAATCGCCTGCAGGGAACCGGGACAGCTTCACGCCCTATCCGGCAACGTTCTTCAATCAATCGCGGTATCTCGACCATGAAATGGAATGGTATCGCCTGACGAAAGAAGAAACGGCGCGCGTGAATAATGCTTTTGAGGCGAATGTGGGGGTGAGCACATGGACCCCACAGTAACGCGCTGTGCGAACCTGAAAGAATTCCACCGCCTAAATCGAGTATTTCTAGTGGTTTGCAGGAATCTGGCCACGGAGGGTATATTTTGTGGAAAATGCGCCACTGCAATCAGAGCCGAAGGAAACGCTATACATCCGCGCCGTAGTGGTATGGTCGTTAAGCGAGACAGAACCTAGCAGACAATTGCCATGGAGCGAGCCCAAGCCGCCGGCAAAGGTGCTGGCAGAGGCAGAGCCGGGGTCATGGGCATGGAGGAATCGGTGATTCGGCGCAGCAAGAAGGCAAGGCAGCGGCAGTCGAAGGTGCTCGAGCTGGACCGGCTGGCACGTCTGGCTTGCTTTGAGCGCGATAACAACGTCTGCGTGCGCTGCCATGATGTAACCCGCAACGTGCAATGGTGCCATGTCATCGGCCGGCGCCATAAATGCACGCGCTGGGAACTGGATAACGCCTTGACCATGTGCGCAGGTTGCCATCTATGGTGGCACGAATACCCAACCTTGAGCGGCGAATGGTTCAGGAAGAACTGGCCAGAACGGCATGAGAGCATTCTGGCCTTATTCAATGCAGGGGAAAAGGTAGACCTAGAAGCTAAGCTGGCGGAGCTTACGGCGACGGCCGAGTATTTGTTGCATGAGCCGATTAAAGATGCCGAGATTCCGTTTTGAGCGCAGCATAAGCTTTACGGCCTGATTCTTGCCGACTACGGTAATCTTACCATCGACTTTGCGCACATCCCATGCGATTGACATTACCAGCCTCGCCCATGCCGAATGCTGTACTGCGTCCAGTAGGATTCTGCGCCAATCACGGCAACGTCAAGCGCAATGGCTAAGTGCTTGTGATGGCGGGAAAGACGCCGGTCGGCAAAGTACAGGCTTCCCGCGGATCCGGCGAAGTAGCCAGCGCGCAGCCCAGTGCCATGCGAAACGAAGGGCCGCGCCACAAAGTTGACTTCATGCGCATGCGGTTGGCTCCAGTCATGCTGTGTAACGTAGGCATCTGAGCCGATGGAACCCATTGCCAGTAAAAGAATCAGCGTGTGCATGGTCAGTTCTCCTCATTGATAACCAGTTCCTGCAGGCCGCCCAGAATCCACCATGCCGCAATATCGTTTTCATCCATGGCGCGGTCGGCAAGATGCGCGCGGGCATTGGTCAGAATCACATAAGCATCGGGCTCCGGATCGGCCTGGCGCACGATGCCGAGTAGTTGCTGAATTATCGTTCCTGTGTACATGGCTTCTCCTGATTCCAATAACGGCTCTTGCAGCGAGGGCATTCCTTGGGCTGCTTGTCCGTCCTTGGCGTCCACTCGTATTGGCATTTCTTGCACTGCAGTTTCGGCTTCATGAATACAGTCTAGCTATAGTCATAGTCATAGTCAAGAACTATATTCACTACGGGCTCAAGGACTTCGCAGATGGTTACTATTGTGCTACTCAGAGACTTTATGCTTGACACCAAAGTTTTCAGTGCTAAGATTGCGGCGAAGTAGGCATGCCCGCGCCATGCGGTGACCAAGACCCGATGCGAATCGGCGTAATCTCTCATTCCCAAAATCAATTCAGCAAACCTGAACGGTATGTCAGCAAGAATGCCGCGGCGGCGCTCGTGCGCCGTCTTTTAGCCGTCTATGTATCCAGCCGACTGATTCAGATGGTCGACGTCACTGCGATGGGGAAAGCTCTGCCAAATCGCCCGCAAACGCAGCGGCGTGGCATTTTACGCTATGAGCATCACGTTGAGCCGCGGCTGGTGCGCTTCAATCTCGGCAACAGCCCTTGGCTGCAGTTCGTGAATGGATATTCTGAATGGAACGCCTGACCAAGACCCCGCATGCCTATGTGGGCTTTGAGCATCCCAGTCAGCATGGCGGCGAGCAGTGCCGCAACTGCATCCACTTCATTGTGGACGATGACGCGCGCAAGATAGGGCCGCGCAAGCCGCATCTGCGCTGCGAGACGGTCATGGACCCAATAGACTCTACCGACTGGTGTCAGAGGTTCGAGGATCGTGGCTAAGCCCAGAGCAGATAACATCTACATCGGCTCGCTAAAGAAAATCATGAAGAATCCCGAGACTGAGCCGCGGGTAAGGCTGGAAGCCACAAAGCTCTATGCGGAGTACAAGGGGCTTATCCGCAATGGCAAGCCAGCCAAGACTTTGGCGGTGCAGGATGAGATAACGCCAATATCGGATAACTTGCGCAGTTTGTTACAGATGGCAGGAGAAACTAAGCAATGAATTACAATCTGACCGCCATCCGCCCGAAAGCTTTCATGCACACTTCGGCATTCCGCGAAGTGATGGAATCGCTCTCTTGGGCATTGAGTGCCTTGGGGCATGCCGCGAATATCACCGAAAACTGGATTTCCAAAACCGAAACCAACATCATTTTCGGCGCAGAGTTGCTTGCCCCGAATCAGCCTGAGCGGATGCCGGCGGGCACAATGATCTACAACCTGGAGCAGCCCTCACACCCGAACCTGGCTAAGGTAAAAGCCTTAGTGCATGGGCAGCGGTTGCAGGTTTGGGACTATTCCAAGACGAACTATGAGACTTGGCGCGCGGAAGGCGCAGATGTGCGTTATGTGCCGATTGGATACACGCCGAACCTGACGCGGATCCCGAAGGCCAAGGTGCAAGACATTGACGTGCTCTTTCTGGGATGGCTGACGCCGCGCCGGACGGAGGTGATCCAGCAACTCAGGGCTGCGGGATTGAATGTAGTCGGCTCAGATCATTGCTACGGCGGCGGCCGGGATGAGCTTATCAGCCGTGCCAAGGTCTGCCTGAATGTGCATCATGACGGGCGCAATCTCTTTGAAATTGTGCGAGTTAGCTATCTATTGGCGAATCACAAGTGCGTAGTGAGCGAAGTCTCCGCAGACGATGCGGAATATTCCGACCTGCATATCATCCGGGCAGAGTACGATGAGCTGGTAGAGACGTGCTCGCGGGCGGTTTCGGCGTCAGATACCAAACTGCCGTTTAAGAACTTCGCCGCGCGGGATTACGTCAAAACGGTGAAATCAGCCCTTGCGGAACTGTCTCCGCAAGAGAAAGTAGCGAGACGATATGCCCAAGCATGCAAAGAAGGCGACATGCGAGACTTCGCAGTGTTCCTGCAGGAACATGCCAAAGGAACTTGCCTGGAAATTGGCACCCGAGACGGCGCTAGTACTTCTGCGCTCCTTTCGGGAGTTTCCGAACGTGGCGGGGTTGTCTTATCAGTTGATGTGGCCGAGTGCGGGCATCTTTTTGCCGGACACCCGCAGTGGAAATTCATCCGAACATCTTCGCAGAATCCAAAGCTCAAGGTGCCTGAGATAGACTTGCTGCTCATCGACGGCGACCACTCGCGGGAAGGCTATAGGGCGGATTTAGAGCGCTTCTATCCCATGGTTAAGCCGGGCGGCCTCATCCTGTCGCATGACATTCATCCCGAGCCCGGGCATGAGTTCTACATGGTCGGCTTGCGGGAAGAATTCTTCGCCTTTGCGAATCGGCATGGACTGGAGCATTACGAGCTGCCCGGCTATGCAGGCATGGGTGTGATGGTCAAGCCGGACCGCATGGCGATGGATTTGGATGCCATGGCGGCTGAGGAGCAGATTGCGCAAGCAACGGCATGAAGCTAAGCTCCAATCAGATTGGGCAGATTTTCACATGGGCCAGACAGTACCTACCGCCGGAGCCCGCAGCACCAATCAGGTTGGATATTTGCGTCGAAGAATGCTATGACGATGACCGGGCGAACTTCACGGTGCATATTCCGGCCAGTGCAGAGCGAAAGATTGCATGAAAATCCTGTATATCTCCGGGGCGCAAGGTCCTGACTACCTCTGCGACATGCTCTTTCATGGCCTTCGGGAACATTTCGGTGCGGAAGTCGTGGATATCAACCGCCTCGGCTATATGTACAAAGGCGCAGAGACGAAAGGCCTTTACGGCAAAGGCTTCACGCTCTATGGGCTCATCGATGAGGGCGAAGTGGACCGCAGCGATATACCCGCCAAGCTGCAGAGCCGCTATTTCGACTATGTTGTATTCGGCTCGATCCAAAGGGAATATGCAGCCCTTGGCGAAGTTCGCAAGCACTATTCGCCATCGCAGATTCTGCTTATTGACGGCGAAGATAACCCGCTGGTTATGAGAGACTGCATCGGGTGGGGCGTGTATTTCAAACGGGAATTGCATTCAGAGCATCCGAAGGTGAACCCGATTCAGTTCGCCATTCCCGCAGAGAAGATTACGCCAGTTGGTTGCCAGAAACAGCGACTATTCGCCAAGATTGACCCTCTGGATACATCGACCTACGTCTACGACGATGAGGCGAGCTATTACGACGGATACCGGCATGCCTTGTTTGGGAAAACAACCAAGAAGGCAGGCTGGGATTGTCTCCGGCATTATGAGATTATGGCCTGCGACTGCATGCCATACTTCTCCAACCTCGAATATTGCCCGCCCAGCATCATGGTGAACCTTCCCAAAACAGAATTGATGCTGGCGCGGCAATTGTGCGACTACAAAACGGGCCGCATCTTTGAATCTACAGCGGGGCAGGTAATTTGGGCTGATCTTATGGACGCCATTCATCAGCATCTTCAAAACAACCTAACCACGAAAGCGCTGGCAACGTATGTCATCGATACAGCGAGAAAGGCAGCATGAAATTGCCGAAACCTCCAAAATCGCAGCCTTTTGTGCCGAATACGCTAGTAACCAAAGGCACCATCATTCAAGGGCCGAATGACATGGCGGGAGGATGGTGGGTAGTTGTATCCGACCATGTTACGGGCCTGCATCAGACTCCTGCAGGGCTCAAGCCCGGGCAGAGTAATGACATTTACCACTGGAGCAATGGGCCATCATGATTGAAGGCACAATTGTAATCAAAGATATTTACGTGAAAAACCCACCTGCATGGTATCGGCGCATAGGATCGGGGCCCTGGGAAAAGATGGATTTGGCTTCCTTCGGCGGTATATTGCCAGTCGTATGGTTAAAACCTGTAGATTGGGTAATGACGGAAACTTTGGACAATGAAGCAGCCAGAAACGCCACTCAAGACTGACGAAATCAACCTGCTGATTGGCCTGCCTTGCTACGGCGCGCAGACCTATGTCACGCACAATCGTTCCATGCGTGGCCTGATAAAACTGCTCGAGGATTACAAAATCAAGTACACCATCGGCGAAACGCTGACCGAATCGCTGATTCCTCGAGCCCGCAACTGCTTTGGCAATATTTGCTGTTTCGATAAAGACCAGAATGGCGAACACTTCACGCATCTGCTCTTTCTCGATGTAGACATCGGCTTTAATCCGCAGAACATCAAGGACGCAATTGCATGGAACCGCGATATAGTTGCCCTCCCTTACCCGTGCAAAACCATCAACTGGGGCTACGTTCTGCAGGCAGTCAAGGCTGGCGTGGAGGATCCGGTTGCGCTATCGAGAATGGGCTCCCGCCCGATAGTGAATACGAATGGGATGGTGCCTACCTTCAACGTTTGGGAGCCCGTAGAATTCCCGCAGCTCGGCACCGGCTTGCTGCTGATTAAGCGCAAGGTATTCCAGAAGATGGCAGAAGACCAGAGCCGATTCTATAACCTGATGGAAGGCGAGAAGTTCTTTGGCGACCGCCTCTGGGCTTACGACTTCTTCCGTATCGGCGTGAATCCCGAAACTAAGTATTACGATTCAGAGGATTACCGCTTTTGCCTGGATGCGCGCGCGCTGGGCTTTGAGACTTGGCTGCTGCCTTGGGCGGTGACCTCGCATACGGGCTCAGTCGATTTCTGGATGGACATGGCGGCTCAGGCGGCAATCGGCATTCCCGGGCCCAACCATGTGAATCCCGCAGGCTTTGCGCCTCTAACGATTTAAATGTGCGGCGGCGTGGAAGGACACGCAGGGTAGGAACGTCCCATCCAAACGGTCAGCCGTCGTCCCGACGCGCAGGAGTTGATCGCCCTGTTAGCGCTTTCCCAATATCGGGCGATTTGGATAGCAGGTATCAAGCCCTGCCCGCACAAAGTTTTAACCTGACTCCGGTCAGCCCTTCGACAGCTCAATTGGCATCCGTGCCAATCCCCGAAACACTGATTCAAGGACCAATCCCATGCTAGTAGTTTCCAATGCAACCCCGCTGCCGAATACAGTTTCGGGGGCGAATCCTACGGGGGCGATTCTGTCGGCCGGCATCAACGGCGCGGCATTGCCCGCGAAGCTTTATCAGGCCACCATCAATGCGCCCGGCTCATTGCGCATGGACGGCTCACAGACTATCGTCCGCGCCTCTGGCAACATCAGCGCCGGCGTCAGTTCCACAACTCAGCTAGCCCTCTATGTGAGCTATCCCACGCTCTCAAGCGGCGCGGCGCAGTATCCTGCAGCCAACATCACCGCAGCGAATACCTACAATACGGGCGGGACTGGCATCGCGCTGTTCAATGCCAATAACAGCTTCGTTGTAGGGCAGTACGTCTCGGTGCAATCGGTGAATGCGCAGTACAATGGCATCATCGGGCCACTGAGCTGGGCAAACTCGACCGCATTCGGCGGCTTCATTAATGGCGCCGCGGCAACGAATGCATCGACCGGTGCTACGGTGAACACTTCGGCCAATGGCTATGCAACGATTATCCCGCAACCGCTGTATGTGGGCGCTGCATCGCCGGCGCTGAATGTGAGCGGCGTTAGCGTGTTCTTGACCGAAATCAGATTGCTGGGCGACCAGGGCTCTGGCATTCTGACCGCCTACGGCACAGACCAAGTTGTGAACATCAACGTGAACTCGGCATCGAACGTCAATCTGTATCAGGCGTCGACGTCGACGGGCACAGTGCAGCCGGTTCCGGGCATCAACTTCAAGAATGAACCGCCCTTCCTGCTTCAGGTTGCGCATGTGTTCACAACCTCAAACGCTGGTAACACGGCAACGCTCAAGAGCTTCTACCTGGAGGAATAACCCCTACCCCCACAAAAGCCCCGGCTCTACTGCTTTAGGGCCGGGGCATCCTCAAGGAGAAACTTCTATGGCAAGCCGATTCAATACGCAAGTGGCAGTAATCAACAGCAATTCGGCCTCAGTCACAGTGATTGCGAATCCCAGCAAGTCGGCGTTCATGTACATCTGGGAATTGCTGCTGACTTCCGGCGGAACAAGCAATCTCACGCTCAACAATGTCGTGAATGGCAGCGTAGGGCCTTTGTCTGGGCCTTATGCATTAGTAGTGAATGGCTCGCTCTATCTGGCCGATTCCGGCGGAGCAACGCCACACCTGACCATTGACCCGGGCGGCTCGCTGACTATCACGAATTCTGGCAGCGTGCAGCTCTCCGGGCAATGCAAATACTCTAATTAACATGCGCAAGCTGCTGATTTTACTGCTAGTTACCGCAGCGTTCTCTCAAGTTACTACGCAACAGCGCGCGGCTTCTCTGCCTGCCTTCACGCCCTACCAGCAATCGAACTTCCCTGCGTTGGCTGGCCTGTCTGTATCAGTTTCTGGCGGCACCATCACAATCAGCGGAGTGAAGACGCAGGTGCCCTCGGTCCGGCTTAGCCTCGCACCGAACACGACTACAAATGTCTATGTCGACATGGTGCAAGGGCTGATTCTGAGTACGACCAGCGCGTTTACGTCGATTACGAACACGTATTATCCGGTTGCCACAGTCACAACGAATGGCACGCAAGTGATTACGCTGACTGACGTTAGGCCGGATGTGTTCTATGTTTCAGGTGCAGGCACCGGAACAATCACTTCGGTATCTTCAGGCACAGGCCTGAGCGGCGGCGGTGCTAGTGGAGGCGTAACGCTTGCCCTGCAATCTGCATTGCCGAATGGCCAAACAGCTACAACGCAGAGCACTGGCGACACTACAACGAAAGTTGCCACGAATCAGTTCGTAGCCAACAGCTTCGCCTCGCCTCCAGCGTTAGGCTCAAGTGTTCCAGCAGGTGTAAATGCCACTACGCTGAGCGCTTCCGGTGCGGTGAGCGGCACCGGTTTTACCAATCTGTTTGCCTCGCCTCCAGCCATCGGCGGCACGGCCGCTGCTGCTGTCAATTCGACCACATTCAGCGCGAGTGGAGCTGCAAGCATGGCTAGTACGGCCGCGATCGCTGGCCCGCGGCCATGGATTGACGTCACGCAGGCAACGTACGGCGCCGATCCGACAGGCGTAAGCGATTCGGCGACGGCAATCAATAGCGCTGTTGCGGCGTGTCCCAACGGCGGTACCGTCTTAATTCCTCCAGGCACTTACATCCATAACAGCCAAATTACCTTGGGCAATGCCAACTGTGTTTTGAAGGCCTATGGCGCCACAATCAAGAAGAACTACAATTCCTCGGCAGGGCGCCCAGGGCCAAGCGGTTCGATAGTGGTTACTGCTGCGGGCGTCAGGATTGAAGGCCTGACCTATGACGGCAACTGCAACGCTTCAGGCGGAGCTTGCGCTGGGAATACTGGTATCTGCATCACGAATGCAGCCAATGTCTCAGGATTCTCAGTCATCAACTCCAAGATTACGAACTGCGAAGTGGTTGGCCTGAATATCACTTCTGCTGCATCGTATACGAACCCGGGCCCGACCAATGTGCAGATTGCGCACAACTACATTCAGTGCCCTGCAGTATCGACCGCGGTTGCTGCTATCAGCCTGCAAGGCCAAGTTGGGCCGGGATTGATTGAGGACAACATCCTTGAT
>Ga0335069_10002490_pt1 | contig 28329 bp, 22 predicted proteins | sample Lox_Sample_11_FD_206714 | JGI IMG/M metagenome (GOLD analysis project Ga0335069, IMG submission 206714) | Soil microbial communities from Loxahatchee National Wildlife Refuge, Florida, United States - Lox_Sample_1.1 | ecosystem: Environmental > Terrestrial > Soil > Wetlands | place: USA...
CCTCTGAAATCGCTGCGCGACCGGCCCTTCGAGCTGCTGGCGGAGCTGGAGCGGCGCGGCCGCGCCGTCTCCGCGCAGGTGAGCCAGGAAGGCTCCGCGGGCCGGGAGTGGGTGGGCGTGGCGCTGCGCATGGCCGGCGATCTGTATCTCGTGGCGCGCGAGGAGACCCGCGAGGTGCTGGGAGTGCCGGCGGTGATGACGCGGGTCCCGGGCGCCAAGTCCTGGATCAAGGGTCTGGCCAATGTGCGCGGTCAGCTGCTGCCCATCGTGGACCTGCGCCAGTTCCTTGGCAGCGGCGTGACGCCGGTGACACGCAATACGCGCGTGCTGGTCGTCAACCACCGTGACATCCCCGCCGGGCTGCTGGTGGATGAGGTGTTGGGATTCCGGCGCTTCGCCGAAGGCGAGTTCTCCGGCGATGCGCCTCCGACGGTGGCGCGCTGCGAACGCTACCTGGCGGGCGCCTTCCGCCGTGCCAGCGAACAGTGGCCTGTGTTGAATCTGCGCTCGGTGCTGGAGAGCACCGCCTTTACCGAGGCCGCCGCCTGATGGCAATTCGCGAGATGTTCTGCAGGGTGAGTGGCCAATGAGCACGCCGGCCGCCGCACCCCCACTGGGCAAGGGTCTGGCTGCATGGCTGGCCGGCGCCGCGGTGTGCGTGGCTGCCGCCCTGGTCGCCGGCTTCTTCCTCTTGCAACGCGAATCCGCCTCGACCGCGACTACCGCCCCGGTGGATGCGCTGTACGCGATCGCGGTCGATTCCCAGGGCGCGCTCGCCGGCGATCCGGCGGCGTTCACCCGGTTCCAGAAGGATCTGCGCGGTCTGAAGGATTCGGCGGCCCGGGATTCGGATGCTGCCTACGCCCGTGATCCACGCTTCACTCATCTGCTCGACAACGCGGCGGTCGTACTTCAATCGCGCGATGCGCTGACGGATGCCAGCAACGCGGCGCGTGATTCGCGTGATCTGGTGACACGACTGTTAGGTGAGATCGCCAACGTCGGCAACGGCTTGACCAGCCCGGGTCAGGAGACGGCGATCCGGGCGCTGGAACGCTTCGAGTCGCGTGCCCAGCGTGTTCAGATCGACGTGGAGGCGCTGGCCAGCGGTGCAGCCAACCCTGGTCAGCTGGCCCAGCGGCTGGCCGAAAGTACCGACTACCTCGGCCAGGTCATCCAGGGTCTGCTCGGGACGAGCCCCGGTCTGGGATTGCCCCGTCTCACGGGCTCGGAAGGCGAGAAGCGGCTCAAGACGCTGGACTCGCTGTACACCGACCTTAACGGCGCCGTACACCGAGCCGTCGCGGCTGCTCCCGCCATTCCCGCCGCACAGGCCGCGGGCAAGGCCGTGCAGACCGAAGCCCGCGCCATCGCCGCAGAAGCCACCGTGGGCGCGACACCCGCGCACGGCGCGGCGTGGCTGCAGTGGATTCCGCTGGGCCTGGCCGGTCTGGCTTTGCTGCTCGTCCTCGCCTGTCTGGTGCACGCGTGGCGGTTGGGGCGCACGATGGAACAGCAGCGGCAGGCCGCCGAGACCCAGAGGAAGGAGAACGACCGAAATCAGCAGGCCATCCTGCGCCTGCTGGATGAACTCTCCAGCCTGGCAGACGGTGATCTGACCGTGCAGGCCACGGTGACCGAGGACATCACCGGCGCCATCGCCGACTCGATCAACTACGCGGTCGATGCGCTGCGGGGACTGGTGACCACGATCAACCAGTCGGCCATCCAGCTCGACAGCGCGACCCGGCAGACGCAGGCGCTGTCGGGCCACCTGGCCAAGGCCAGCGGCGCGCAGTCCAAGCAGATCGCCTCCGCCACCGAATCGGCCGGCGGCATGGCCACCTCGGCCGAGGAGGTCTCCGGCAATGCCGAGCGCGCGGCGGATGTGGCGCGGCATTCGGTGGAAGTCGCGCACAAGGGCGGCGATGCGGTGCGCCGGACCATCGACGGCATGAACACCATCCGCGAGACCATCCAGGAGACCTCCAAGCGCATCAAGCGGCTGGGAGAGAGCTCGCAGGAGATCGGCAACATCGTCGAGCTGATCAACGACATCGCCGAGCAAACCAACATCCTGGCGCTGAATGCCTCCATCCAGGCCTCGATGGCCGGCGAGGCCGGCCGCGGCTTCGCGGTGGTGGCCGACGAAGTGCAGCGTCTGGCCGAGCGGGCCGCCAACGCCACCAAGCAGATCGAGGTGCTGGTGCGCACCATCCAGACCGACACCAACGAGGCGGTGGTCTCGATGGAGCGCAGCACCACCGATGTGGTCGGCGGCGCGCTGCTGGCCGAGAATGCCGGCGCGGCCCTGGAGGAAATCGAGCAGGTGTCCAACCAGATCGCCAGTCTCGTGCAGAACATCTCCAGCAGTTCGCGCCAGCAGACCGGGGCTGCGCAGAACATCGCGCGCAACATGCAGATCCTGAAGGAGATCAGCGCGCAGACGGCCGAGTCCACCCACGCCACCTCCGCCGCCATCGCGAAACTGGCCGAGTTGTCGGCGGGGCTGCGGCGCGCGGCGGCCGGGTTCCGCCTGCCGGGCGCTGCCGCGCCCGATCCGGGCGGCGGCACGGGCAGCTTCAAACGGCCGGAGGACACGAAGGCCACCACCAGCGTGCGTCAGGTCACCGCGCTCGGCGGCACCTGAACCGGACGGACCATGCCGGAAGTCGCATCCCAGACGCTGGATTTCGTCGGTCGCGAGCTGAACGTCACGCTCGCGGAGGCGCGCACGGCTCTCGAGAACTACGTCGAGCAGCCGGACAACGTCAATCTGCTGGAGCGCTGCGCGCAGGAACTGCACCAGGTGCAGGGCGTGCTGCGCGTGCTGGAAATCTACGGTGCGGCGCTGCTCGCGGAGGAAATGGAGCAGGTGGCGAGCTACCTGCTCGCGACGGTCTCCGAGCGCAAGAGCCAGGCGGAGAGTCTGGATGCGCTGATGCGCGCCATGGTGCAGCTGCCGAGTTATCTCGAGCGCGTGCTGGCCGGCGGGCGCGATCTCGCGCTCGTGCTGCTGCCGTTGCTGAACGATCTGCGCGCCGTCCGTGGCAGCGCGCTGTTGTCCGAAGGCACGCTGCTGCTGCTGAATCTCAAATCCGACAAGCAGGCCCAGCCGGTCGCCGCGGCACCCGGCGAGCCGCCGCTGACCGTCGAGCAGTGGGCGCGGCGGCTGCGCGCGCGCTTCCAGGTCGGCCTGATCGGCTGGATCCGGGGCGAGCGCATCGAGCAGAACCTCGACATCCTCGCCGCCGTGGCGCAGAAGCTCGAGCAGATCGCGACCCGCCAGCCGGTATTCCAGCTGTGGTGGGTGACGGGCGCCGTGATCGAGGCGCTGCAGGAAAACGGCCTGGAGAGCGGCGTCTCCATCAAGCGCCTGCTCGGTCTGGGCGATCGCGAGATCCGCCGTCTCTACGAGCAAGGTGAGGCGCGTTACGCGCAGTCGCCGGCGGTGGAGCTGCTCAACAACCTGTTGTATTACGTCGGCCGGGCCGAATCTTCGGGACCGCGCGTGATGGCGGTGCGCGCCTCGTTCCGGCTGTCCGAGCTGCTGCCGGTGGACGAGAGCATCGAGCAGGAGCGCGAGAATCTCTCCGCGCCCAGCGTCAAGCTGATGCAGACGGTCGCCGCCGCGATCCGCGAGGATCTCTCGAAGGTCAAGGATGTGCTGGACATTTTCGTGCGCCGCGGCGCCGGCCAGCCCAAGGAGCTGACTTCGCAGGTGGAGATGCTGCGCAAGATCGGCGACACGCTCGGCGTGCTGGGGCTGGGCGAGCTGCGTGGCACTGTGCAGGCGCAGACCGACAAGCTCGAGAGCATCGTCAACGGTGCACAGCAGGCCGACGAAGCCTCGCTGGTCGAGATCGCGGCATCCCTGATCGCGGTCGAGGACCGGCTCGACAACCAACTCGTCGGACTCATTCGTCCGAAGAGCGCCACCGAGCCCGAAGAGAGCGAGGACAACGAGTTCCAGCAGGTGCAGTCCGCGGTGCTGCGCGAGTGCATCCTCAATCTGGCGCGCATCAAGGAGGCGATCACCCAGAACGTGGGTGGCACCCTGGATGCAGCCGGGCTGGACAGCTGGCAGGAGCTGATGCGGGGGCTGAAGGCCGGCCTGCTCATGCTGGGCAAGGCCCGTGCCGTCGAGGTGATCGAAGGCATCACCGGACAGCTCAAACGAGTCATGCAACCGGGCGGGCGCGGCTTGCCACCCGGCTTCCTCGACCGGCTGGCCGACGCCATCGTCAGCGTCGAGTACTACATGGAGACGCTGCAGGCGGGTCGCAGCGATCCCTGGTACATGCTGGACAACGCTCAGACCTGCGTTCAGGCACTTGAGAATCTGCAAACCCCCCCTGTGCCGACGGTGCCCGCTGTGGAACCGGCTGCCTACGCGCGCACCCTGCAGATTTCGCCCGCTGCGGTGTTTGGTACCGAGACTGATCCCAACTCGACGTTCGTGGGGACTGTGGCCCCGACGCTGTCGGGCACGCGCGTATCCGCTCCGGCCCTGGCCGAGAACGCCGATCCCGAGCTGGTGAAGCTCTTCATCGAAGAGGCCCATGAGGAACTGGCGCGCATCAAGCGGTTCTTCCCAGCCTGGGATCAGAATCCGATGGAGCGCGATGCCCTCACCACGGTGCGCCGCTCGTTCCATACGCTCAAGGGCAGCGGCCGCATGGTCGGAGCGCGCGACCTGGGCGAGTTCGCCTGGTCCATCGAGAATCTGCTCAACCGGTTGCTCGACAACACGCTGACCCGCTCACCGCCCATCGTCGAGGTGCTGCGCGAGGCCGTGACCGCGTTGCCGGAGCTGGTCGAGCAGCTGGAGACCCGGCGCGCGCCGCGCACCGACACGGCTTCGATCGTCACCCGGGCGCACGCGCTCGCCGCGGGCAAACCAGGTCAGAATGTGCCGGCAGCGGCTGCGCATCCTGACAGCTCGCCCACCTCGCTCACCGAGACGCTGGCGGTACCGCCCGCCCAGGTCACGAAGACTGTAGTGATTCCGCGCGAACCGCCGGTTCGACCGGCAGCTCCCATGACGACTGCCGCGGCACCGCCGCCGGCCACGCGCGCACCGCCGGCCACGAGTGGGTTCCCGGCGGCGAGTGCCCCGCCAGCGGCGGGCGCAGGGCAAGCCGCAGCCGCGACCGATGGATTGCGCCTGGACGACGAAGCGCCACTGACACTCGAGGAATACACGCCCGAGCCCAGGGATGCGGGGCTGACTGCGGGTGCTCCCGCGCAACCCGGCGCTCCGGTCTGGAGTTCGGCCAGCGCTCAGTCGGGTCCCGTGGACATCGAACTGTCGCTGCAGGACGTGTTCGAGGATGCAGCAGGCGCGCCCGGGCAGCGCGAACCTGAATCGGCACCCGCGGCACCCGCAGCGCCTGCGACGGCCGAGGCGGCACCCGAGGCGGCACCCGAGGCGGCCGAGACAGCCCAGCAGGGAACCGACGATGTCCTGCGCGACATCTACGCACGCGAGACCAACACGCACGTGGCGACTGTCCGTGCCTACCTGGCTCGCGAAGCCAGCAAGCCCGAGCCACATCCGATTCCCGAGGAGGTCTACAGGGCCTGCCACACGCTCTCCGGCAGCTCCAAGATGGCCCAGGCCCGTCACGGCATCCGCCTCGCCGAACCGCTGGATCACTGGCTGCGGCGCGTATTCAACAGCGGGCTGGGTTTGCTGAATCAGGATCTCGCGCTGCTGGGCGACTGCATGCTGGCGATGGAGAGCGTCGTCTCCCATCTGGATGAGGGCACGGGCTACTTCCAGTCACACCTGGTGCTGCAGGAACGGATCGCTCAGGCGGAGAAGACGCTGGACCTGCGCATCGCCGCGGCCACCAAGGAGCAGACCGGCATCCCCCGACCGGCGGAGGAAGAACCCGTCGAGGAAGGCGCCGATTTCGATCCGGAAGTGGCGGCCATCTTCACGGAGGAAGCCACCGAACTGATCGAGTTCTCCGAGCAGGCCCTGACGGACTGGCGCAGCGAGCCCGGCAGTGCCGAATACCGCTCGGCGCTCAAGCGACCGCTGCATACGCTGAAGGGCGGCGCCCGCATGGCCGGCATCGCCGCGATGGGCGATCTGAGTCACGAGCTCGAATCACTCGTCATGCAGGTCGATAGCGCATCCGTCGAAGCCGATGACCGGATGTTCGAGGTGATCCAGGCGAGCCTCGATGAGCTGGCCCGCATGCGCGAAGCCGTGGCCAACGGCCGGCGCGTCGCGCCGGCGCGCGCGATGATTTCGCGAATCCATGCTCTGACCCGGCCTGGCAGTGTCAGCGCGGAAGCGGCGGCACACGCCCCCGCTGCATCGCAGTCGTCGGCGCTGCAGCAGGCCGCTGCCGTGGAGAGTCCCGCGGCCCCCGCGGCCTCGGCGGTCCCAGCCCCCGCGGCCTCGGCGGTCCCAGCCCCCGCGGCCCACCCGGCCCCCGCGGCCGACGCGTCACTCGAGTCGCGCCCGCCCTCGGAGCCCGAGGAGATCGAGCTGACTCTGGAAGGTCCTGTCCTGTCCGAAACGCAGTTCATGCGTGCACTGGACCCGGACATGATGGAGGCGGCCGAGACGAGGTTGTCGCAGGCGTTGAGCGAGAGTGACCTGCCCGGCGAGGTCATCGAGCTGAGCGGCGACAGTATCGAGATTTCCGGATCCACCGAATCGCCGGGAGCCGCCCCATCGCCGGGAGCTCCCGAATCGGCGGAGGCCTCGGGATCGCCGGAAGTTTCCGCTACCTCCGAGTCCGAGGCGTTTGCCCAGAGGTACCCGGCGACCAACGTCGATCAGGGTGTTGACCAGTGGCACGCGCGCGCCGCGTCGGCCGACGCCGATGAGGCAGCGGCAGTGCAGCCCGCACAGCCGGTTGAGTCCGCAGCCGTCGCTGATTCGGCGTTCGCGCCCTCCACGACGCTCAGTGGTGCTGCTGCCGACGACGACGAGGCTCCGACTGTTGCCGTGTCGGTGAATCTCACGCGCTCCAGTGAGCGCCAGGCGGACGATGCACCGCAGCCACCGCAGGCTGTCCCGCCGGGTCGTGAGCCGGTGGCGCCCGCCGAGCGCCAGGAGATGGCCCGCGTCGACGCGGAGCTGCTCGACAAACTGCTCAACATTTCGGGCGAGGCAAGCATTGCCCGCTCGCGCATGGAGCAGCAGCTCGGTTCCATTGATTTCAATCTCGGTGAGCTCTCACGCACCGTCACGCGTCTGAAGGAGCAGCTGCGCAACCTGGAGATCGAGACCGAGGCGCAGATCCTGCACCGGCATGAGGACGAGTCCAGCCACCGCGGTGACTTCGATCCGCTCGAGCTGGACCGCTACTCGTCCATCCAGCAGTTCTCGCGCGCCCTCGCCGAGACCGCCAACGACGTGGGCAGCATCCAGCAGTTGCTGGAGAACCTAGGCAAGGAAGCACAGAACATCCTGCAGCAGCAGGCGCGCACGATCACCGAGCTGCAGAACGGACTCATGCGCACGCGCATGGTCTCGTTCCAGCGCCACGTCCAGCGACTGGCCCGCATCGTCAGACAAGCCGCCAGCGACACCAACAAGAGGGCGGAGCTCACGGTCGAAGGCGCCTCCGGCGAACTCGATCGGCAGGTCCTCGAGCGCATGCTGCCGCCTTTCGAGCACATGCTGCGCAACGCGGTCGTGCACGGCATCGAGAAGCCCAGTGAGCGCGTCGCCGCGGGCAAACCTGAAACCGGCCGCATCGTCCTGGAGCTGCATCGTGAAGGTGCCGAGGTGATGGTGCGCCTCACCGACGACGGCGCCGGCATGAACCTGCAGGCCATCCGTGAGAAAGGCGCGGCGCTCGGGCTGATTCCGCCCGGTCGGACCCTCAGCGATGAGGATGCGATGCAGCTCGTTCTGGAGCCGGGATTCTCGACGGCCGGTACGATCACACAGCAAGCCGGCCGCGGTGTCGGTATGGACGTCGTGGCGACCGAGATCAAACGTCTCGGCGGCGCCTTGCATATGGAGACGAAACCTGGCCACGGCACGGTGTTCACGATCCGTCTGCCGTTCACTCTGGCGATCAGCCACGCGCTGGTGGTCCGGACGGGCGACGAGTTCTACGCTCTGCCGTTGCCGACGGTCGAAGGCGTTTTGCGCCTGTCGAAGGCCGAAGTCACGGCGCACCTCGGGCGCGACGCGGCTGCATTCGATTACGGCGGACAGAAGTACCGCTTCCAGCACCTGGCCACATTCGTCGGCCTCGAGCCCTCTGCGCTGCCAGAGCAGGACGTGACGATCCCGGTGGTTCTGGTCCGCGCCGGCGAACACTCCACGGGCCTGGTCGCGGACGAACTCGTCGGTAGCCGCGAAATCGTGGTGAAGTCCGTAGGTCCGCAGATTTCCAGCATCCGCGGCATCTCGGGCGCCACGATCCTGGGTGACGGCCGCATCGTGATCATCCTGGATATCGGCGCGCTGGTCCGTGCCGAGTGGCGCGGTCGCTCGGTGCAGCCGGTTGTCGCCAAGGACAAGAGCGACAAGCGCATCTTCGCGATGGTCGTGGACGATTCCATCACCGTGCGCCGCGTGACCCAGCGGCTTCTGGAACGCAACGGCATGCGCGTGCTGACGGCCCGCGACGGCATGGACGCGGTGACGCTGCTGCAGGAGAACGTGCCTGACGTGATCCTGCTCGACATCGAAATGCCACGTATGGATGGCTACGAAGTCGCCGCCCATGTGCGCAACGATCCGCGGCTCAAGGATGTGCCCATCATCATGATCACCTCGCGCGTTGGCGAGAAACATCGTGCGCGAGCCATCGAGCTCGGCGTGGACGACTATCTGGGCAAGCCGTATCAAGAGGCACAGCTTCTGGATGCCATCGCGCCCCTGGTCGAACGCCGACGCAACGCGCAGGCGAGCGGCACGTTCGCGCGCGTCGGCGACGCCAGAGTCTGAAGCGGAGCCGCGACCCCGATGGCCGAGCGAGTCAACGAAATCTACAGTCTGCTGGTGCCGATCACCGATGGACGGCTGATCGTTCCACGCGCCTGCGTGGCGGAAGTCGTCGGGTTTCAGGTCCCGTCGGAAATGACTGGGGCACCACCCTGGTATATCGGCACCGTGCCCTGGAGCGGCAAGGCCGTTCCGCTCGTCTCCTTCGAGGGCGCCTGCGGACAACTGATTCCGCCTGCCTCGGGGCGGACGCGAATCGTGATCTTCCACGCGCTCGGCACGCGCCTGGAGGGGGGCAATTTCGGCATCGTGTCGCAGGGCTTCCCGCAACTGGTGCGTGTCAGCTCCGACGTCGTGCGACCTGACAACTCCCGTGTATTCCCGGACCGGGCGCCCATCATCTGCCAGGTCCGGATGGTCAACGAGACACCGCTCGTGCCCGATCTGGAGCGCCTCGAGGCGATGATCGCCGAGGAAACGCGCGTTCCTTCTTGACGGGCGGGGCTACGGGTGACCTGTTCGTGCCGGCGGCGGGGCCGGTGCTCCAAACACAGAGGCAATGCCCTTGGGGGCGTCACCCGACTGGGGTGAGGCGCCGCCGTGCGTGTGCGGCGGCGGATGAAACCGGATCGGAATCGTCGTGCCGTCGGTGTATTGCGCGAAAGGCAGGCCGTTGACCGATGCCATCGTGCCCTCGCACAACTCGATCTTCGGCAGCTTCGGCCAGGTGACCTCGGGCCTGGGAACTTCCACATCCACCCGTGTGAACGGCACGGCGAGCGCGCCCGCCAGTCGCTCGACGAGACTCTGCAGTTCCTGCTCGAAATCACCCTGCAGGGACGGGTCGTTCGCCAGGAAGTAGGTGGTGAGGTAGCGCGCCACGGGGGAGGCCTTGCCGATCTCGTGATTCACCAGTTCCTGCTCGTTCGCGAACGTGAAGATCGACGTGGTGGACAGGTAGTCCATGAAATCCGTCGGCACCGCGGGTTCGTTCGGGTGGATGGCCGCGGTGCGTACCTTGATAACCGAGCCGCTCTTCTGGACCTGGACGTCACTCAGCTCCAGCTCGTAGGACAGCTTCGCGGGCCACGCTATGAAGATCTGCGGGGTCTTGCCCAGTACGCTGGGGCAGACGCGGTACCAGATCGCGAGCTGACGTTCGTGCTCCACCACGGCGTGAGTTTTCAGTTGCGTCACGATGACCTGCACCGGGTCCACGGCGACAGGTTTCTGGCCCCAGATCTCCCGGCCGATCAGGCCACCGAGGATCAGGGCCAGCAGGGTGATGACCAGATATTTCATGGCCTACAGATCCCCGGCTTGCTGCTGCAGGAGGGCCAGGGCGCAGACGGCAGCGGTTTCAGTCCGCAACACGCGCGGACCCAGTCGCACGGGAGTGAAGCCGCGCGCGACCGCAGTTTCCTGTTCGAGATCGGTGAGTCCGCCCTCCGGCCCGATGAGGACCGTCACGCCACCGGTTTGCGGCGGCAGCGTCGCGATCCGCGCGGTGCCGAGCGGTGAGAGCAGCAGCGCCGCACCGGCGCCATCACGATGCTCGAGGTAATCGTAGAACGTCCGCGGCGCATCGATCTGCGGAAGCCGGTTGCGACCGCACTGTTCACAGGCGGCCACGGCAATGGCCTGCCAGTGCTGCACTTTCCTGCGGGCCTGCTCCGCATCCAGATGCACCACGCTTCTTTCCGTGAAGATCGGTGCCAGGCGGGTCACGCCCAGCTCGGTCGCTTTCTGCACGACCCAGTCCATGCGCTCGCCGCGGGAGATGCCTTGCGCCAGGGTCAGTTGCAGGGGGGACTCGCGCTCGAGGGCACGATGCTCAGTGACCCTGACCCACACGCTGTCCTTGCGCACTTCGTCGATGGAGGCAGCGTACTCGCCACCCTGACCGTCAAACAGTGTCAGCGCGTCGCCCACTCTGAGTCTGAGCACGCGCGTGACATGATTCGCCGCGCTGCCGGTCAACGACTGGCGGTGGCCCGAGGTGAGCGGGCCAGTGACATGCACACGACTCAGTCGCATGTGGCGAGCTCGATTCCTTCGCGCGCAACAGTGACCATCAGCTCGATCTCTTCGGGCGTCACGACATACGGTGGCATGAAGTACACCACGCTGCCAACCGGCCGCAGCAACACGCTGCGCTCGAGCGCGTGCCGGTAGATGCGCAGTCCGCGGCGCTCCTGCCACGGGTAGGGCTCGCGGCGCGCCTTGTCCTTGACCATCTCGATGGCCAGAATCATTCCGCACTGGCGTACCTCGGCCACGTGCGGATGATCCTCGAGCTCGCGCGCGAGGCGGCCCATCAGGGCCGAGCGCTCCCGGTTGGATTCCAGCACGCGGTCCTCGGCGAAGATTCCCAGGCCGGCCAGTGCGGCCGCGCAGGCCAGCGGATTGCCGGTGAAGCTGTGCGAATGCAGGAAGGCGTTCAACTTGACGTACTCGTCGTAGAACGCTGCATAGACGGCTTCGGTGGTGACCACGGCCGATAACGGCAGATAGCCGGCTGTCAGACCCTTCGAGAGACAGACGAAGTCGGGCCGGATGCCTGCCTGCTCGCACGCGAACATCGTGCCCGTCCGCCCGAAACCCACCGCGATCTCATCGGCAATCAGATGAACCCCGTGGCGATCGCAGGCTTCGCGCAACAGCCGGAGGTAGACCGGATGGTACATGCGCATGCCTGCGGCACACTGCACCAGCGGCTCGACTATCACGGCCGCGGTCTCCCCGGCATGCCGGGCCAGTGCCGCTTCCATGGCGGTGAACTGCCGGCGCGAGTGCTCCTCCCAGCTCTCGCCTCGCTCGCGACCGAAGCAGTCGGGCGAGGCAACGGTGATGACATCCATCAGCAGCGGCTGGTAGATGTCCTTGTAGAGTTCGACATTACCGACTGCAAGAGCACCGAGCGTTTCGCCGTGATAGCTGTTGGAAAGGGTGATGAAGCGCCGCTTGTCGGGCTTGCCGACATTGCGCCAGTAGTGGAAGCTCATCTTGACGGCGACTTCCACGGCGGAGGAGCCGTTGTCCGCGTAGAAGCAGCGTGTCAGGCCGGAGGGCAACAGGCCCACCAGTGCTTCCGAGAGCTGGATGACCGGCTCGTGGCTGAAGCCGGCCAGGATCACATGTTCGAGCCGGTCGAGCTGTTCGCGGATCGCGGCGTTGATGCGCGGATTGGCGTGTCCGAAGAGATTGACCCACCAGGAGCTGATGGCATCCAGGTAGCGCCGGCCTTCGAAGTCCTCCAGCCACGCTCCCGAGCCGCGCCGGATGGGAATCAGCGGCAGGTGCTCGTGGTCCTTCATCTGCGTGCACGGGTGCCACACATGCGCCAGATCCCGTGCCACGTACGGGGCGTTTGCAGTGCTCATGAAGGCGATTGTGGCATGATCGTGCGCGCATGCAGCCGCCATTGAAAATCGAGCCGGCGACGGGCCTGCTGGTGGGCGCGCGCCAGGTGTTGTCGGCTCATTTCGACGCCCGTCCGCCCGGAGCGGTACCCGAGCTCATCGTCGTGCACGGCATCAGCCTGCCGCCCAGCGAGTTTGGGGGTCCGTGGATCGACCGGCTCTTCACGGGCGGCCTGCCTCCGGATGCACATCCCTACTTTGCCGGTATCGCGCGTGCCCGGGTGTCGGCGCACGCGCTCATTCGCCGTGATGGCGAGATCGTCCAGTACGTTCCGTTCCAGGAGCGCGCGTGGCATGCGGGACAGTCGCATTACCGTGGCCGGCCTGCGTGCAATGACTACTCGATCGGCATCGAGCTCGAGGGCGCCGATGACGTTCCCTATGAAAACCCGCAATACGAGCTGCTCGCATCGCTCGTCGAGGCGTTGCTGACGACCTATCCGTCACTGTCGGCGGAACATATCGTCGGTCACAGCGATGTCGCTCCCGGGCGCAAGACGGATCCAGGCCCAACATTCGACTGGGAGCGCTGGCGGCAGCTGCTGCGTGCCAGCGGCCACCTGGAGCGGCGGCGGCGCTGAAGGGGTTGGCTCGCCCCGCGTGCGAGTTCCGTGCGCACTGGGCCGCGCGTGTGGCCTCAGCCGGGCTGGCCTTTGCCGCGATCGTGACGCCAGAGCACTTCACTGCCGCGCTCGTGCCGGGCCAGCACCCGGGCCAGTACGAACAGCAGATCCGAGAGCCGGTTCAGATACTTCAGCACCTCGGGGCTGACGCTTTCGCTGCGGGACAGGGTCAGTACCCGGCGTTCGGCGCGGCGAGCGATGGTGCGAGACAGGTGACAGGCCGCCGCCGCGGGACCTCCTCCCGGCAGGATGAATTCCTTGAGTGGCGGCAGCGGATCGTTGAAACCGTCGAGGATCTCCTCCAGTCGCGTGACATGGGCGGCGGTCAGGACGTGATAGCCGGGAATGCTCAGTTCCCCGCCCATGTCGAACAGCTCGTGTTGGATTTCGAGGAGGCAGCTGCTCACGCCATCGGGCAGGCCCGGCACCGCGAGCAGGACGCCGATGGAGCTGTTCAGCTCATCGACCGTTCCATAGGCCTCCACGCGCAGGCCGTCCTTGGGAACCCGGTTGCCGTCACCCAGACCCGTGGTGCCGTCATCGCCGGTGCGCGTGTAGATTTTGCTGAGCCGGTTACCCATCGTCCTCTCCCGGCCACGCCAGTCGCCGGTGCGGGAATTCTGCCACAATCATCCGCATGACCACGCCTTCGCCACAGCTCCAGGCGGCGCTGGCGGCCGCCGAAGCCGCCGCACAGCTGATCCGCTCGCTCTACCAGAAGAATCTGCAGGTGCGGACCAAAGCGGACGCGACTCCAGTGACCGAAGCGGACGTGAAGGCGGAGGAGGCGATCCGCGAGGTGTTGACGCGGCGCTTCCCGGACTATGGCTTCTACGGCGAGGAGACCGGTCAGCATGCGATCGGCGCGGACAACGTGTGGCTGGTTGATCCCATCGACGGCACCAAATCCTTCGTGCGTGACTGTCCCTTCTTCTCAACACAGATCGCGTTGTTGCGCGGTGGCGAGCTCGTGCTGGGCGTCTCCTGTGCTCCGGCCTATGGCGAGCTGGCCTGGGCCGAGCGTGGCCAGGGGGCTTTCCTGAACGACAAACCCATCCGCGTCAGCACGGTGTCCGATCTGGCCGGCAGCATCGTGTCGACGGGAAACCTGAAGACACTGGCGCGATCGGCCGGATGGGCCCGCTTCGGTGAACTCATCGGGCGCGTAAGCCGCGTGCGCGGCTACGGTGACTTCGTGCACTATCATCTCCTGGCCCGTGGCTCGCTCGACGTGGTCATCGAATCGGACGTCAATATCCTGGATATCGCGGCTCTCACGGTGATCGTGCGAGAAGCGGGTGGAACTTTCTCGGACCTCAACGGCGGCCCGGTTGGGCTGGAGACGACCACGGTGCTGGCGACGAACGGGCGACTGCACGCCGAGGTGGCGCGTGCCCTGGCCCCGGCGCATGCCCCGGCCCCAGGGGAACTCACGCCGGCCGCCCGGCGTTGATTCACTCGGAAGCGGAGGACTTATGAAGGCTCAGCAAGCTCACGCGAACGGTAATCAGGCTCGAACCAATGGCGAACAGGCTTCCCCAGCGGATATCGCCGGCAAGGAACTGCGCGATGTCCTCGCCAGTGTCGAGGCGCTGCTCCAGTCTCTGGAGAATGAGGGTGGCGCGGCGGTGGAGGAACTCCGCGAGCGGCTGACTCGCACCGTCGCCGACGTGAAGAAACAGCTGGGTGGCAGTTTTCTCTCCAACGCGCGCGCCACCTTGTCCAAGGCGCGCGACACGGCCACGTCGGTGGACGATTTTGTGCAGCGCCGGCCATGGGCCGCAGTAGGCATGGCTGCCGTCCTGGGTGTACTGGTCGGCCTGGTCCTGAAGGGAGAGTGACTGCGGCTCGGGGCGCCGGCGCGCCGGCCTGGAGCGACATGGAGATGCGCGGTCTCAGGGGCGGCACGCAGATGCGCGGCCTCAGGCCGGCACGCAGATGCGCGGCCTCAGGCCGGCACGCAGATGCGCGGCCTCCTCAGGCCGGCACGAAAATGCGCCGCCCGTCCTGCGCGATCTCGACCATGGGCGTGAGGTACAACTCGCTCAGGAGCTGGTCGGTAACCGTCTCGCGCACCGGTCCTGCGGTCCAGCGTCCGTCACCAAACAACAGCAGCGCGCGATCCGCGTAACGGGCCGCGAGTGTCGGATCGTGCAGCGTCGCAATCACGACGCTGCCTGAACGCGTCAGCTCCCGAAACAGGTTGAGGACCACGAGCTGGTGGTGCGGATCCAGATGGTTCGTGGGCTCGTCGAGCAGGTACACGGAGGGGCCCTGCGCGAGCAATGCTGCAATGGCAACACGACGTTGTTCTCCGCCGGACAGTGTGTCGGTGTGCCGCCCCGCGAAATCACCCAGATCCACCGCAGTCAGAGCATTACGCGCAAGGCGCTCGTCCTCCGCGGTCTCCCACTGCCAGAACGCGAGATGCGGATGGCGACCGATCAGCACCGTTTCCAGCGCCGTTGCGACAAAACCCTCTTCGAGGTCCTGTGCCAAAAGACCCAGCCGACGCGCGATGGCCCGACGTCCCTGATTCGCGATCGGTACACCGTCCACGAGCACAGAGCCTCGCGCGGGTTCGCGCAATCCGGCGAGGGTGTGCAATGTCAGGGTTTTGCCGCAGCCGTTCCGCCCGAGTACCGCAACAAACTCCCCCGGTGCGAACTGCAAGGACAGGTCGGTGACCAGCTCGCGGGAACCCACACCCACGGCAATGCCGTCGGTGGCCAGCGGCGACCTCGACGTCGCATCCATCAGGGCTGCAGTCGCGTGACGGCCCAGGCTCCCGCGTCGAACCCTCCTGCCCGGACAACCAGCGAGCGCGTCCAGCGCGCCCGATCGTGGATCCGTGCCGTGCCCTCGACCCACAGCTCAACGCTGTCGGCCCAGAGATGGAACCCACCCCAGTGGGGTGGCCGCGGGATCTCTACGTCGGTGTCGTCCATAGTGCCCGGCATGGGGGCTCCGAACCGCTTGGCAGTCTTGGCCAGCGCGGCATGCAGCTCAGCGCGCGTGGCGATGGGCTCGCTCTGGGCACTGGCCCATGCGCCCAGCCGGCTTTGCCAGGGACGGGACGCGAAGTAGGCGTCGCTGTCGGCCTCTGGCGCGCGCACGATGGGACCCTCCACCCGCACCTGGCGGTGCAGATGATCCCAGTGCATCACCGCTGCGGCCCGCGGGTTGCGGGTGAGCTGTTGACCCTTGCGGGACAGGTAGTTGGTGTAGAACACCAGGTAGCCCGGCTCGGGCACGATCTCCTTGCACAGCACGACCCGCGCCGAAGGGTGCCCCTCGGGGGTGGTGGTGGCCAGCACCATGGCGTTGGGGTTCGGTTGCTGTTTCAGTTGCCAGCTCTCGGCCAGCCAGCGGTTGACGACGGCCAGCGGTTCGGCCGGCAGCGGATCGGGCAGCAGTTCGGTAGGGGGGCTCATTTGCCTAATCGTAAACCACCCGATAAAAGGGTGGTCATTTCCGGTGGTCGCAGCGGCAGGCGGCGTCCGCCGGACCTTCCGCCCGCACCCGTTCCGGAGGCCGCGATCTGCCATGTCGAATGATGATGTGACGCTGAACGCCTTGCGTCAGCGCGTGACTGACATTGACCGGCAGCTCATCGCCCTCGTGGCGGAACGCAAGAGCATCAGTGCGGAAGTGGCGCGGGTGAAGCGCGCCACCGGCTATCCGACCCGCGATTATGAGCGCGAGCGCGAAGTGATCCTGGGTGTGCGCACCATGGCCGCCGAACTGGGTGTGTCGCCGGCTCTTGCCGAAGATCTCCTGCGGCTGCTGATCCGTTCGTCCCTGACCACCCAGGAGCAGGCCAGCGTCGTGGCGCGCGGCAGCGGCTCGGGGCGTCGTGTGCTGGTCATCGGTGGCTCCGGCAAGATGGGCCGCTGGTTCGTGGAGTTCCTCAGTTCGCAGGGATTCAGCGTGGAAGTGGCCGACCCGGGCAGCGCGCCGCCGGGCATCAGCCGCGTGGACGACTGGCGCAAGACCGACCTGCGTCACGACTACATCATTCTCGCCACGCCGCTGGGTGTGACGGACGCCATCCTGCGCGACCTGGCGCTGCGCCGGCCGCCCGGAGTCATCTTCGATGTCGGTTCGCTGAAATCGCCGCTGCGCGCCGGCCTCATGGCGCTGAAGTCACACGGCTGCAAGGTGACTTCACTGCACCCGATGTTCGGACCCGATACCGAACTCCTGTCGGGCCGCCACGTCATTTTCGTCGACCTGGGCTCGCCCGAGGCGCTGGCGAGCGCGCGCGAGTTGTTCGCGCCCACCATGGCCGAACAGGTGGTCATGAGTCTCGATGACCACGACCGGCTCATCGCCTACGTGTTGGGTCTGTCGCATGCACTCAACATCGCGTTCTTCACCGCACTCGCCGAGAGCGGCGAGGCGGCGCCCAAACTGGCGCGCATGTCGAGCACGACGTTCGACTCGCAACTCGACGTGGCGGGACGCGTGGCGCAGGAGAGCCCGGACTTGTATTACGAAATCCAGAGCCTGAATGACTACGGTGCGGAGTCGCTCGAAGCGCTGGCAAAAGCGGTCGAGCGCATCCGCACGGCGGTGCTGTCCCAGGATCACGCCGCGTTCGTGACGCTGATGCAGCGCGGACGGGATTATCTGGAGGACCGGCGCACCGTGACCGAAAGACGTGCCTGAACGCGGATGCGCCGATCTCCCTCAGACTCGCGAGCCAGCACGGGACCCACCGGCCGCCTGGGGGAGCTGTCGGCGCAGGTTCATGCGCTGCAGGAGCGGCTCGCCGAGCTGACGGAGGAGGCTGGCCGCAACGAGGCGCTGCTGAAGAAGACGCAGGAGCGCGAGCTCGAACTGCTGCGCTCGGGCTCGCTGGCGCAGCTGCTGGAGCGGCTGATCCACGGCCTGCGCACGTCCTATCAGCTCGATGCGGTGGTGCTGATCCTGCAGGACCCGGATCACGAGGTGCGGCACCTGCTCTCGGGCGATGGCTTCCTCATCGAGGAGCTGGCCGAGGTGCAGTTCGTGGACTCGCTGCCCGAGACCGCGGCGCAACTCACACGTCTGGAGCGCCCGTGGCTCGGCCCGTACCGCATGTCCGAGCATGAAGCGTTGCTGCCGCCCGGGCGGCGCAATGGCAGCCTCGCGTTGATTCCTCTGCATCGCAACCAGCAGCTCGAGGGCGTGTTGGTGTTTTCCAGCGCCGACCGGTTCCGCTTCACGCGCGAGCTGGCGAGCGATTTTCTCGCTCACCTGGGAGTCGTGGCGGCGATCTGCCTGGAGAACGCGGTCAATCGGGCTCGCCTGGTGCGCAGTGGCCTGACGGATTTCCTCACCGGCTTCCACAACCGGCGCTACCTGCAGGCCCGCCTGTGCGAGGAGCTGGCGCGCGCGCAGCGGGACCGCCAGCCGGTAGCCTGCCTGATGATCGATGTCGATCACTTCAAGCGCATCAACGACAGTTACGGCCATCTCGCGGGGGATGCGGTGTTGCGCGAGGTGGCGCGGCGGATCGACGACCAGATGCGCCTGAGCGATACCGGGGCCCGCTTCGGCGGCGATGAGTTCGCCATCGTGTTGCCACGCGGCGCTCTCGGAGACGGCGAACGAGTGGCGATGCGAGTGCTGGAAGCCGTGCGCAGTCAGCCGATCGCCGTTGGCGGTGACCGATCCGAGACCATCACGCTGTCGATCGGTGTGGCTGCCGCCTGTCCGGCGGCGCAGGGGGCGCACGACTTCAAAGTGCTGGCCGATGCGCTGATCGCGGAAGCGGACCGCGCGCTGTATTGCGCCAAGAGCGCCGGCCGCAACCGCGTCGAATGCTCGCAGAACGCAGTGACATGAAATAGCAGCGCCCGGTTGCTGCTGGCGAAGGTGGGCCTTTCGTCGGCTGTTTGGCTCGGGCTCGCGGCAGGCGCGTCAGCGCGCGCGGCGCGAACCGCTCCGCCGCAGCAGGACGATGAAGACGGGCGTACCCACGAGCGCCATGATCGCTCCCACGGGTAGCTGACGCGGGCTCGCCACCGTGCGTGCCACGAGATCGGCGGCCGACAGGACGGTTCCCCCGAGCAGCACAGCGGCGGGCGCGACGATCCGGTGATCCCCCGTACGAAATGCGAGCCGGATGGCGTGCGGCGTGATGAGTCCCACGAAGCCGACGGTTCCCGCGCTGACCACCGCGATCGCCGTCAGCGTGGCGCACGCGATGAACAGCACGATCCGCCAGCCATCGAGTGGGAGTCCCACCGTGCGGGCGCGCAGCTCTCCGGCCGCGAGCACGTTCAGCGGCCGGGCGACCAGCAGCGCCAGTGCGGCGGCCAGCAGCGCCGAGAGCGCGCTCGACCAGGGACTGAGGGCCCAGCCCAGATCTCCGGCCAGCCAGAACACCATGCCGCGCAGCGGACCCCAGTCGGCCAGGGCCAGCAGGACGCTGACCAGGGCGCCGCAAGCACTGGCAATCACCACACCGGTCAACAGCAGCCGTGAGGTTCCCCCTCCACGAGCCAGGCCGTAGACCAGGGCGACGGCACCCAACGCGCCGACGACTGCCGCCGATTGGACGGCCACCGCCGCGGCACCGGACATCATCGCCAACAGGGCCGCGACGGCTGCGCCGCCCGATACGCCCAGCACATAGGGGTCGGCGAGAGGATTGCGGAACAGGGCCTGCAGCAACACCCCGGACAGCGACAGCAGACCCCCGACACCGAATGCGGCCAGCAGCCTCGGGACGCGGACCTCGAGCATCACGCTTCGCGACGCCTCGTCACCGCCACCGAACAGGGCCCCAACGGCGTTCTGGGCGGTGATGCCGGAGCCTCCGATCAGAAGGGATGCCACGCAGACAGCCAGCGCCAGCAGCACCAGGGCGGTCAGCCCCACCCAGCGGCCCGGCTCGAGCCGCGCCTGTTTCACGATCGATGTCACATCACATCCCGGTTCCGGCCGGTGCGGTAGATTGGTTCGAGGGCATGCCGGAGCGGGCACCTTACCATCCGGCATGCGCAGTTCAGCTTGTGGCAGACTCCGGCGCAACCCATGGGCGACGTGATCGATTCGGACGGCTTCCGCACCAACGTCGGCATCGTGCTGATGCGCGACGACGGGGTGGTTTTTCTCGGCCGTCAGGTGGGCGGCCGGGGCTGGCAGTTCCCGCAGGGTGGCGTGCAGGCCGGGGAGCCCCTCGAAGGGGCCGCCTTCCGCGAGCTGCGGGAGGAGATCGGCCTGGAGCGCGGCGACGTGGATCTGCTCGGGCATACGGCCAAGTGGCTGCGGTACCGGCTGCCGGCCCGGTTCCTGCGCCGCAACCGTCATCCGATGTGCATAGGACAGAAGCAGCGCTGGTACCTGATGCGCCTGCGCTCCGACGAGTCGCGCTTCAACTTCGCGCGCACCGCCGAGCCGGAGTTCGACCAGTACCGCTGGGTGAATTTCTGGGAGCCCGTGCGCGAGGTCATCTACTTCAAGCGCACTGTGTACGTGCGAGCGCTGACCGAGCTGGCGCCCCTGGCCTTCCCGGAAGGGGCGCCACCGCATCCCGAGTGGTGGGCGCAGACACGTGCGGCGGGCAACGGTGCGCAGCTGGCGCGCGTCGAGTAATCGGGCATCCCTCCACCGTTCCCATGGCCAGTCCCGAACGCCCCTCCAACCTGGTGATCCGTGCGCATGCGCCGGTACGGCGCCGCCTCGTCATCGCCATTCTGGGGTTGATGCTGTTTTTCGCGCTCTACGTGGATTACGAGCTGGGCCGCTTCAACGCGGGCTACGACCGGCTCGCCGTGGCCCAGCAGCGCACGGAGCTCGAGGTGGAAATCGAGCGGCTGAACAAGATCAATCGCGAGCTGCGCACCCAGCTGGCCGAACTGGACACCATTCGCATCGGTCGCGCCCGCGAGCAGGCTGAGGTGGCGCGCACGATCGGCGATCTGCAGGCGCAGGTGGCCCGTCAGACCCAGGAGCTGGCCTTCTACCGCGGAATCGTCGCGCAGGGCGCGGCCGCGGTCGGCGTCAAGGTGCAGCAGCTGCATATCAACGCGGGCAGCAAGGCCAACCGCTTTGTGCTGCATATCTCGTTGGTGCGCTCCGTGCGCCCGGATAGCGTTGCCATCGGTTCGGTGGGCGTGACCATCGATGGCTCGGCGGCCGATGGCAAGGTGACGACGCTGGACCTGGCGGCGCTCACCGCGGGTAAGCTGCACGAGCTGGCGTTCAATTTCCGATATTTCGAGAACGTGGATCAGGAAGTGACGCTGCCGGCCGGATTCAAGCCCGAATCGATGGCGCTGGAAGTGCGCTCGAACCACAAGGATGTGGCACCCGCCACGCAGACCTTTCCCTGGTCGGTCGATGCATCCTGAGGCAGGCAAAAACCACTATGTTCAATCGCGACAGCAAACAGACCCGGATCGACACCCTGATCGGCAAGAGCGCGCGCGTCCAGGGCGACCTGGAGTTCGCCGGCGGCCTGCACCTGGACGGCAGCATCGCCGGCAACGTGCGCGCCGAGCCGGCCGCAGGCTCGAGCCTGTCGGTCAGCGAGACAGGCTCCATAGAAGGCGCGGTCGAGGTACCGAGCGTTATGTTAAACGGTAGCGTCCGGGGAGACATCATCGCGCGGGAGCGGGTTGTGCTCGGGTCCACCGCACGGGTGCAGGGGAATGTCTACTATGGGGTCATTGAAATGACGCTCGGCGCGCAGATCATGGGAAAGTTGACCCAGGTGACCGACCCGGCGGGCGCAGGGGTGGCCGAGGGCGGCGCTGCGCGCGCTGAATCGTGATTTTTGACCCCCCGCGAGCACACCCCTAGACTGGCGGCCGCAACGGCGAAGGAAATGACGAATGAGCACCTCTGAAGTATTGGCCGAAGCCCCGGCTTTGCTGTTCACCGACGCCGCGGCGCGCAAGGTGGGGGACCTCATTCGCGGCGAGGGCAATCCCAAGCTCATGCTGCGCGTATTCGTGCAGGGCGGGGGCTGCTCCGGTCTGCAGTACGGTTTCGAGTTCGACGAGAGCCTGCAGGATGGCGATACCTGCGTGGAGAACCAGGGCGTCAAACTCCTGGTGGACCCGATGAGCTTCCAGTATCTGACCGGCGCCGAGATCGACTATCGCGAAGGCCTGGAGGGCGCGCAGTTCGTCATCCGCAATCCGAACGCCACGACCACCTGTGGCTGCGGATCCTCGTTCACCGCCTAGCTCGCGGCGCCGCGAGTGAGCCCTGCTGCAGCGGCCCGCGCGGACTCGCCCGCCGAATCCTCCCGCCGCGTCCCTGACGTCCTGGCGGCTGTCGACCTCGGGTCGAACAGCTTTCACATGGTCGTCGCGCGCTACTCGCACGGTCAGCTCGTCATCATCGACCGGCTGCGCGAGATGGTGCGCCTGGCTGCCGGCGTCGAAGAAAACGGCCGCATCGACAAAGAGGTGGCCGCACGAGCGCTGGCCTGCCTGCAGCGATTCGGTCAGCGCTTGCGCGACATGCACGCCGACAGCGTGCGCGTTGTTGGCACCAACGCGTTCCGCGTCGCACACCGCAAGCAGGCCTTTCTCGAGCGTGCCCGCGAGGCGCTCGGGCATCCCATCGAAATCATCTCCGGCATGGAAGAGGCGCGTCTGATCTACGCCGGTGTCGCACACACCATGCCCAGCGAGCCCGGCCGGCGCCTGGTCGCCGACATCGGCGGGGGCAGCACCGAGCTCATCATCGGCGACGGCTCGACACCGCTCGAGCTGGAAAGTCTGCAGATGGGCTGCGTGTCGCTCAGCGAACGGTTCTTCCGCGACGGCAAGATCTCGGCCAAGCGCATCGAGCGGGCGCGCATGGCGGCGCGCCTGGAGCTCGAACCCGTGCAGGCCGCATTCCGGCGGCGCGGCTGGGAACAGAGCGCCGGCAGCTCCGGCACCATCCGCGCCATCGGCGAGGCGATCCGCGAGCTCGATTCCCAGGAGCTCAACATCACTTCGGCCGGCCTGGAACAGATCATCAAGTACATGCTGGATGCCGGTCACGTGCGCGAGTTGAGCCTCGCGGCGGTGACGGAAGACCGGCGGCCGGTGTTCCCTGGCGGCACCATCATCCTTGCGGAGATCTTCGAGATGCTGGGCGTGCAGGAGATGCGTATCGCCGACGGTGCGATGCGCGAGGGCCTGCTGTACGACATGCTCGGTCGCTTCAAGAACGAGGATGCCCGCGACCGTACCGTGCGGGCGATGCAGAAACGCTATCACGTCGATCTCACCCAGGCCGAGCGGGTCGAAGCGACGGTCCTGCAGTTTCTCGAGCAGACCCGCCAGACCTGGCGCCTCGAAGCCCCCTTCGCCGATCAGGCGTTGCAATGGGCGGCGCGCCTGCATGAGATCGGACTGGATGTCTCACACAGTGGCTATCACCGGCACGGCGCTTATCTGCTCGAGAATGCCGACATGCCGGGCTTCCCGCGCGAGGAGCAGCGCCTGCTGGCGCGCCTCGTGGGCGGACATCGGCGCAAACTGTCGCTGGATGGCATGGAGGAACTGGTTCCTCCCTGGGATCGTAACGCGCAGTACGTGATTGTGCTCCTGCGCCTGGCCGTGCTGTTGCACAGAGGCCGAAGCGCCACCGCGCTACCGGAAATCCAACTCAGCGCGACGCCCCGCTCGCTCGAGGTGGAATTTCCTGGCCGCTGGCTGAAGGATCACCCGCTGACCTCGGCCGACCTGCAGCAGGAGACCGAATACCTGCGGGCGTGTGGGTTCCGGCTGCGCGTGTTCAGTCGCGGGCGGTAACCGCGACGCGGGTCGCGAGTACTCTCACGGCGACTGCGGGAACAGCGGCGTCGAGCCCGCCGCGTACATTGCAAGTAACTCACTCTGCGCGCTGATCGCGCGTTCCTGCTCACCACGCGCGACCCGCCGGTAAGTCCCGTCGGACTGCAGCTGCCACGCCTGAGTGTTGTCTCGCAGGCATAGATCCAGATCGTTCAGGATGCGCGCGCGGTGTGCGTCGCGCTGGATGGGGAAGGCGATTTCCACGCGGCGGAAGAAGTTGCGTTCCATCCAGTCGGCACTGGCGCAGTACATTTCCGGTGAGCCGCCGTTCTCGAAGCAGAACACGCGCGAGTGCTCCAGAAAGCGTCCCACGATGGAGCGCACCGTGATGTTCTCGGACACGCCGGGTACTCCCGGACGCAAGGCGCAGACTCCACGAATGATGAGATCGATCTTCACTCCGGCGCAGGAAGCCCGGTACAGCGCTTCGATGGACTGCGGCTCCACGAGGGCGTTGAGCTTCGCAATGATGCGGGCCGGCCGACCTGCGCGCGCGTGCTCGGCTTCGCGGGCGATCTTGGAGATCACCGCTTCATGCATGCCGAAGGGCGACTGCACCAGCCGCGCGAGCTTCGGTGTCTGGGTCAGGCTCGTGAGCTGCAGGAATAACTCGTGCACGTCCTGCCCGATCTCGTCGTTGCAGGTGAACATGCCGTAGTCGGTGTAGGCGCGTGCCGTGCGCGGGTGATAGTTGCCGGTGCCGAGATGGCAGTAGCGCCGGATGCCGCCCGGCTCGCGGCGCACGACCAGCGCGATCTTGGCATGGGTTTTATAGCCCACGACGCCGTACATGACGTGCGCTCCCGCTTCCTGCAGGCGGTTGGACAGTTCAATGTTGGCTTCCTCGTCGAAGCGCGCGCGCAACTCGACGATGACGGTCACGTCCTTGCCCGCGTTCGCGGCCGCGACGAGAGCGTCCACTACGGGTGACTCGTGACCGGCGCGGTACAGAGTCTGCTTGATGGCCAGGACCTGCGGGTCGGCCGCGGCCTGGCGCACGAAGTCCATGACCGGGGCGAAGCTCTGGTAGGGGTGCTGCAGCAGGACGTCGTTCTGGCGGATGACCGCGAAGAAGTCGCTGTTGGTCAGCATCCGCTTGGGCAGGCCGGGTGTGAAGATCGGGTATTTCAGGTCCGGCCGCTGCACCAGGTCGTAGATGGCCGACAGGCGGTTGAGATTGACGGGACCGGGTATCCGGTAGCTGTCCACATCGGTCAGCGCGAACTGATGCAGAAGGAACTGCACCATGTCCTCGGGGCAGTCGCTCGAGGTCTCCAGTCGCACGGCCGCGCCGTACCGGCGGTGCGCGAGCTCGCCCTCGAGCGCGCGGCGCAGATCGTCGATTTCCTCCTCGTCCACGAACAGGTCGCTGTTGCGCGTGACCCGGAACTGGTAACACCCGAGTACTTCGATTCCGGCGAACAGCTTCTGTACGAAGGTGTGGACGATGACGGACAGCAGCATGAGGGTCTTCTGCGATCCGTCCGTCGGAACGGGAACCACGCGCGGCAATGAGCGCGGCACCTGGACGATGGCGTGCTCGCTGTCACGACCGAAGGCATCCTTGCCCTTCAGGCGGACGATGAAGTTCAGGCTCTTGTTCTGGATGCGCGGAAACGGTCGTGCGGGATCCAGACCGAGCGGACTGAGCACGGGTTCGATCTCGTGCTCGAAATAGCTTTCCAGCCAGCGCACCGCCGCTGCACTCCAGGCGGCGCGACCCTGCAGCGAGATGCCTTCGGCCTCCAGGGCCGGCATCAGGACATCATTCAGGCAGCGGTACTGATCGGTGCACAGACGTATGGCCCGCTCGTGGATCAGGGCCAGCTGTTCCTGCAGTGGCAGCGCATCGGCGGCGAACTGGCCGGAGCCGAGTTCCAGCAGTTGCTTCAGACCGGCAACGCGGATCTCGAAGAACTCGTCCAGGTTGCTCGAGGAGATGCACAGGAAGCGCAGGCGCTCCAGCAACGGTACCGACTCGTCGAACGCCTGGGCCAGCACGCGCTGGTTGAACTCGAGGAACGACAGCTCGCGATTGATGTAGTGCTGGGGTGCCTTGAGATCCGGCGCGTCCATTTCAACGTGCCACCAATGCGGGTCCGAGCGGCGGTTCCAGCGAGGCCAACAGCGGCGCCGAGCGTTTCACGAAGTCGTCACGCCAGCGCGCGTCGATGGGCGCGGCATCCGGCAGCGGCACGGTTTGCGGATTCCTGAAAACGCCGTTCACCCTGTATTCGTAGTGCAGATGCGGCCCGGTCGCAAGTCCGCTCATGCCAACATAGGCGATTACTGAGCCCTGCGTCACATGGGCCCCTACACGGGTCCCCTTGGCAAAACGCGAAAGGTGGCCGTAGACGGTCATGATGCTGCGGGTGTGTTCGATCTCCACCACGTTGCCATAACCGCCCATCGGACCGGCGTAGGCGATACGCCCGTCACCGGCGGCCCGGACGGGCGTTCCCACTGGAGCGGCGTAATCCACTCCCTTATGAGCCCGGACCAGGTTGAGGATGGGGTGCATCCGCGCGGAGTTGAATCGTGAACTGACCCGGGTGAAATCAACGGGTGCGCGCAGGAATGCCTTGCGCATGCTCTTGCCGTCAGGGGTGTAATAGTGCGCGGAGCCGCTCGGGTCGACGTAGCGGACGGCTGCGTAGTGGCGCCCCTGATTGACGAACGCTGCGGCCAGAACGGGTCCGTCTTTGGCGTACACGCCATTCTGGTAGAGCTCGCGGTAGGTCACCACGAAGGAGTCGCCCGGCCGGATATCCAGCACGAAGTCGATGTCCCAGCCGAAGATGTCGGCCAGGTTGACCGCCGTCTGGTCGTGCGCCCCTGCGCTCGTGACCGCTTCGAACAGGGAGCTGTCGATCACGCCGCGGACAGTTCGTGTGCGTCCCTCCAGCGGATTCTGCAGCACCTGCGCCTTCAGGCCGTCGCTGTCGCGCACGACTTTCAGGGTCTCGTCGTCGTTCAGGCGCCGCTCGAAGCCATTGAGCTGCGAATCCTGGTAGACGAAGTGCAGCGACTCGCCGGGCCGGAGGCTGTCCAGGTGGGCCTGGATGCCGGGCGTGCTGCGCAGGTTGGCCAGATCCGTGAGGCTGAGCTTGAGTTTGCGGAACAGCCGGTCGAGGGTGTCGTTGCGGGCGACGATGACATCCTGAGTGGATTGCGGAGTCGCCGTGCCGGCGGTCGGTGTGCCGGCGGTCGGTGTGCCGGCGGTCGGTGTGCCGGCGGTCGGTGTGCCATTGGGCGATGTGCCGGCGGTCAGCGTACCGACGGTCGGCGTGCCGGCGGTGGACGTGGGGCCAGTTGGGCCTGCCGCGTTTCCGGGTGTAGTAGCACCGGTGCTGCCGCTGACGGTGGTGGTGGCGTCCGCAGTTGTCGCGGTCGTGCCCGTTGTGATGGCCGCGACGCTGGGGGCGCCCGAACCGGTGGCAGCGGTCGGTCCTGCGCCAGTGGCTGCGGTTGCATCGGTGGCTGCAGCTGCATCCACCGCGGCTGTGGCGGCGCTTTCGGGGGTGGCAACGGTGTGCGGCGGTTGCCGGAAATACTGGACTACGACCCCAAGGACCACGGCGCAGGCGCCGATCTGCAGCCAACGTGTCCAGGTAAACGCCCGAATACGCTGTTCCCAGTCCGGAATTCCCACGTCGCGGTTCCGGGCTGCCGTCAGACGCGGCGCCGGGCCGTGCCGGGAGCTGTGATCCGCTCGAAGGCGGGGCTGAATCTGTGGGCCATCGACTACACTTGAGCGGCTCGGGGGCGAAAACCTACCCGAGCGGCAAACGTCCGGTCAATGCGCAGGTGCGCGCCGGGCGCGGCCGTACATCACAAGAGGACAGGTTGCAATCTCATGACCGATTTTGACAGCCAGCTCGCCGAACTGCAGCGCGGGACCCATGAAGTGCTGGTGGTCGCCGAGCTGGTCCGCAAGCTGCAGCGTGGCAAACCGCTGCGCATCAAGGCGGGTTTCGATCCCACCGCGCCCGATCTGCATCTCGGGCACACGGTGCTGCTCAACAAGATGCGGCAGTTCCAGCAGTTCGGTCATGAGGTCATCTTCCTGATCGGCGATTTCACCGGTCTCATCGGGGATCCCACCGGGCGCAACGTGACGCGACCGCCGCTGACTCCGGAGGAGGTGCAGGCCAACGCGCGCACCTACGAGCAGCAGGTGTTCAAGATCCTCGATGCCAGCCGCACGCGCGTGGATTTCAACTCGCGCTGGTTCGGCACGATGCCGGCCTCCAGACTCATCGAGATCGCCGCGCGCCACACCGTGGCCCGCATGCTGGAGCGCGACGATTTCGCCAAACGCTACGCGGAGGGGCGCGCGATCGCCGTGCACGAATTCCTTTATCCGCTGGTGCAGGGTTACGACTCGGTCGCCCTGCAGGCTGACGTGGAACTCGGCGGCACCGACCAGAAATTCAACCTGTTGGTGGGGCGGCAACTGCAGGAGAGCTACGGGCAGGAGCCGCAGATCGTCATCACGATGCCGCTGCTCGAGGGCACCGACGGTGTCCAGAAGATGTCCAAGTCCCTGGGCAACTACATCG
>Ga0335069_10002491_pt1 | contig 28323 bp, 28 predicted proteins | sample Lox_Sample_11_FD_206714 | JGI IMG/M metagenome (GOLD analysis project Ga0335069, IMG submission 206714) | Soil microbial communities from Loxahatchee National Wildlife Refuge, Florida, United States - Lox_Sample_1.1 | ecosystem: Environmental > Terrestrial > Soil > Wetlands | place: USA...
AGGCGCCCGAGCACGTATAAACCCTTACCACCTTTGGTCGCAAAGGTGGCGCCAAACTCCGGGCTGCTGAAAAAGACAGAGTGTCCTCACTTGCCGGCAAGCGGGCCAAGCCGATCTCCCTTCGGTTAGACATGCGTTTGGCCGCATACTTGCCAGCTGCATTCGGACTTCTGTTTTTCAGATGCCCGAATTTCTTTATAAAAATATGAACTACAATAAATAGGGAGGAACATTATGACTAAGCAATTCAGTGATGAGGAACTCAAAAAAAGACTGAGCCCGGAGGAGTATCATATCCTGCGCGAAGCTGGTACAGAGGCTCCATATACCGGAAAATTATTAGAAAACAAGGCCGAAGGCACCTACGTTTGCCCGGTCTGCGGCAACGAGCTGTTTTCCAGCAAGACGAAGTTTGATTCTGGCAGTGGCTGGCCGAGCTTTTATGATGTAGCCAGCACCGGCTCCGTAAAACTTGTGCCAGACGACAGCCTTGGCATGCACCGCGTGGAAGTGCTGTGCGCTGTTTGTGGTAGCCACCTTGGCCATCTCTTTGATGACGCTAAAAACCAGCCGACTGGTCAGCGGTTTTGCATCAACTCCGCCAGTCTGAAGTTTATGCCAAAAAAGCAGTCTTAAAGTTTACCGTCAATTGAAGCGAAGGCATATATAAGGTAGCCGCCAGCTACGATGAACAGTAGGATTACAAGCCACCAGTACCAGGCCAGACCAAATATTTTGCTAGTTGCTGGCTGCGCAGCGATTGCCAGAGCTGGGGCAGCCTTTTGCGCGCTGGTTGACAGGGCCTGCCCGTTTTCGGTTGAGCTACCAAGTACCGAGGAGCCTGAGCTAGCGGATGAAGCTTGGTTTGTACCGCTAGTTGCGCTTGATGTAGTTGAGGAGCTAGATGTGTTGGAGCTTGTCGGGGTGGGGGCTTGAGAGTAAGCCACAAAGGTCGTGAAGTGCTTGGTCCAGACAACCATATCGCTACCAACACTGATGTAACAATCGCCGCCGGCTGGCAGAGCGTCTCCGGCAGCTTGTGAGTCGGCTGTACAAGGCTGGCTGATTTGTGTAAAGTCTCCGTTTCTCACAAAGCCAACCAGTTTTCCGGCCTGCCCAGGCAGCAAAATCCTGACGCCTTTATTAAAAGTAAGGTTAAGATTACCGGCCCCAACTTCTATGACAGTGGCGACGGTAGTTGTGGTGCCGGACGGCGTCGGAATTGTAACAGAGCTGTTATTAAGAACAGTCGGGGCACTGAGTATGCCATTCCAAGTGCCGCCGGCAGTCACGGTTGTACCAGCCGGAATTGTAACGGTGGCATTGTTGGTGTTGATTGTTATTTGTGGCAAGGTGCCGTTGACTAGCGAGCTAAGGTCTATAGCCTGACCACCTGAGTCTCCGCCTACTGTCACTGGTTGGTTGGGGTCTGTAACTACAACTTGTGGAGTGGAATTCCCGGTGCTACAGCTGAAATTATTACCGCTGACGCTAGAGCTGCTTACGTTGTTAATGACCAGGCATGTGTCGGCACCGCTGACAGTGTTGCCGGTAACGGTGGCCGTTGTAGATGGTGCGTAGAAAATGCCGATTCCGGTGCCTTGAGTTAGATTTGAAGTATTGCCGCTGATATTAACTGCGCCCAATGACTGGGTGTTATCCGACCAAACTAGCAGGCGGCCCAAGTCGGCATTTACACTGTTGTTTTGGTAAGTTACATTTTGCCAACGGTAGGCCTCCAAGAAGTTTTTGGCATTGGAGTTGGTTAAGTTATTGTCATCGGCTGTGTAATTATTACCAACGCCGTTTTGAGCTTCGGCAAAGACAACCGAGTAGACATCGGCTGCATTGGCACTAATATAGTTTTTAAAGTTGTCGTTCTGCAAGCTAAAGCCGTCAAAGCCTTGGTTTAGGAAAATGGCCGCTCGCTGGTCAACGCTCTGTCCGTCAAAAGTGTCGCCGCTGAAAGTCAAGTTGGCATAACTGCCAATGTTATCAATGGTTACAGAATAATTGCCATAGCCAGATGAGTCGCCAGTGAAAGTAAAGCCGCTGAAGGTCAAGCCATTAAAGCTTGAGCCTGTCAGATTAAGTCCATCTATCACAGCATTACCCGTGCCTTGAATAGTCACATTGGAGTTGTACGAACCAGTTAAACTAACGTTGGAATAGATGCCGGCATTGACATGAACCGTGCCGCCGGGCGCAACCGCATTCATGGCGGCTTGGATTGTACTAAAGGCATCGTAGCCAAAAGTATGGCCGCCGGCATTGCCGAGCGTGTAGCTGCTATCTACGTAGACATCCGGCAGAGAAGCAGCCGTTATTTCAAAGGCTACTGTGCCGTTAGGCGTCCAGTTAGTGTCCTGCCGGAAGATACCGACTCCAGAAGCACCACCGTCGGTGTACCAAGAGGCGGTTGAAGTGTTCCAGAACAACTTATCAGAACTATCATCACTGCCTACGCTCGCGGTTTGACCGCTAGGTACACCAACGTTTAGTGAGTTATACGGACCATCGGATCCAACTGGCGATGAGCCATAGCTCTGAGTGTTGTAGGCGATGCCGATAATAACATCGTTTGGTAGAGTGACACCGCTGCTGCTTAAGTCAAAGGTAAGATTAAAGGCCATACCGTTGTAGCAGACATTGTCGCTGGCTCTCCAGGCAAATCCGGCCCCGTAGCCAGTATCCGGGCAAGTTGGGTCTCCGACTGGGCGCCAGGGGATAGCAGCAGTTTCGGTCTTGGTGGTAAGCAATGTATCGGGTGCACCATTTAAGCCCAAGTGACTGCCATATATATTTAGAGTGATTGGGTAATAGAAGCCACCGCCACTGGCGCTGGAGTCGGTAAAGCAGTTTGAGGCGCTGTTTGAGCAGAAAGTCTCATTGGCTGGGGTGCTTGCCAGAGCCCAGTCGCTCATTGTGACAGTGACTGTTCTGAGTGCTCGGTCTGTGCCGCCCAGATGAACGTAGTCGCCGAACTCGGAGGTTTGTGTAGCCTGAAATCCAAGGCTAGTTACGTTTGGCGGTAAGGAGCTAGGAGTTGCGTTATAAACTACACTAGGTGCGGGGGCAGCAGCGGCTTTCTGGGCCAAAAACAAAGAAACTCCCAACAGGCTAGTTAAACTTAAAACCAAAACCAACAAAACACTCGCAGCCCTTGTTTGTGACCGTTTGCCCACCGTGGCTAAACGCGACAAGCCCATAAGTACCTCCCTAAGTTGTTACCTTTATTATACTCACTGGTTGCGTAACTCAAAAGATAAACGCATGTATTTGTTACAATGACAATAATGACGCATAAGCAAGTAGAAAAGTATCTGCTTTCAATGCCCGGTGCCAAGCTGGACTACCCGTTTGGCGAAGAAACCGCCGTTTATAAAGTGGACGATAAAATGTTTGCCCTTGTCGCCGAAAAGTCTGACCCCCTGCGCATAAGCTTAAAGTGCGACCCGCTGTTGGCTAAAACTCTACGCGAAAGGTACGAAAGCGTTATGCCCGGCTATCACCTTAATAAAAAACACTGGAATACAATTGTGCTGAGCGGCCAGCTGGACGAGCAGGAGATCAAAGACCTTATCGTCCATAGCTATCAGCTGGTTACTGCTTGAGCGGATACGCCGATAGCAGAGTGCCATTACTTTTATAGGCAGTTTGTAGGGCCGCCTTTAGTTCCAGTGAAGATGTTGACGAGAACGCAGTTTGCAGCGAATTATTGTAGACATTCAAAGCGTCGCGCAAATAAGTAAGGTAGGCGCTTTGCAAGTTATTGTTCTGGGCGGCGGTCTGCAACATGGCATCGGTAGCCGTGTTTTGATAGGCCGCCAGAGCCTTAACATTAATCTTGATTTTTTGATGATCTAGGGCGGCCTTTATCTGGGTTTGCTGGCTGGTTAAGGTACTTGTTGAAGTGGTAAGAACAGCCAAAGTATCGGGGTCATTAATTTGAGACGCCTCCAGAGCGTTGATTCTATTAATCTCCTGGGCTTGCTCCAAAACCGTTGTAAAGCTGTCGGTACTCTTGTTCTTTTTGCCGCCCAGCGAAACCCCTAGGATAATTATTACTACCATCAAAATAACAGCGGCGATAATTATTTTTACGGGCCCCGACAAGCCCGAAAGATTGAAGCGTTGCTTTTTTGGCTGGCCGCCATTAAAGATAAAGTCGTATTGAGAGTTTGGACTCTTGGGAGGCATAAGCACTATTCTATCAGGCAAACAGCTAATGCTGTAACCCACCAGCCGGTACCTATATACTTAGGATATGGATGCAGTTGCGGAGATAAAAAACCGGCTTAACATTGAAGACGTGGTTGGCGAGTACGTGCGGCTAAAGCGCTCTGGCCGCAACTTTAAGGGTATTTCGCCGTGGACCAACGAGAAAACCGCCAGCTTTATAGTCAGCCCCGAAAAGCAGATATGGCACGACTTTAGCAGCGGCAAGGGCGGCGATATGTTCAGCTTTGTGATGGAAGTAGAAGGCCTGGACTTTAAAGGCGCGCTTGAACTGCTGGCTAGAAAAGCTGGCGTTGACCTTGACCAATTTCAATCCGGAGCGAGTGGCAATTCCGGCAAGCTTAAAAACCGGGCGCTAGAAGCGTTAGAACTGGCCACTAAGTTTTATCAAAAGCAGCTTACCGCCAACCGCTCGGCGGCCGAATATTTGTTAAAAGACCGCAAGTTTACCAAGCAAACCCTGATAACTTGGCGGCTGGGCTATTCGCCCAATGCCGGCCGGGCGCTGACCGATTTTTTGAGCAAACAAGGCTTTACTACAGATGAAATGAAGCGCGCTGGCCTGGTGGTAGAGCGTCAGAGCAGGGCCGTTGATATGTTCCGCGGGCGGATTATGATTCCGCTAGCTGACAGCCGCGGCGCGGTTATTGGTTTTACAGCCCGGCTGCTAGACGACGAGCCAAACGCTCCAAAATATATCAACACGCCTCAGAGCGTAACATATGACAAAAGCCGCAATGTTTTTGGTCTGGATAAGGCTAAAGAAGCCATCAGAAAGCAGGGCTACGCCGTTGTGGTTGAAGGGAATATGGACGTTATCGCCAGCCACCAGGCCGGAGTCGCCAATGTTGTAGCCAGCGCCGGCACGGCCATGACAGAAGCGCATCTGCGCGAACTAAAACGCTTTAGCGGTGATATCCGTCTCTCTTTTGACGCCGACAGAGCAGGGGTATCGGCCACCGAGCGGGTTATTCCGATGGCTCAAAAAGTAGAAGTAAATCTAAAAATTATCAACTTGCCCGAAGGCGCCAAAGACCCCGACGAGCTGGTCCAAAAAGACCCGGCAGCCTGGCAAAAGGCCATAGACTCGGCTGTCTACGCCACCGATTGGCTGATTGAAACCTACAGAAAACAGTTGGATTTAACCTCGGCATCTGGCAAAAAAACGTTTAGTGACGCGCTGCTGCCAACCATTCGCCGCTTGCGCGACCCGGTAGAACAGGAACACTACTTAAAAATTATTGCCTCGGCCACCGACACCAGCCTGGAAGCCGTAAAGGCCAAAAGCGATAGTCGTAGCTCGGATAATCCTGAAGTAAGGTTGAAGCGCCCCAAGCTTGAACCGCTGGAGGTTGACGCTTTGGCCGTTGAGTACCAGCGGTTGCAGGACCACTTACTGGGGATGCTTTTACTGCAGCCCAAAACGCGTGATTTATTAAGCAGCTGCCGCGACGTCTATTTTTCGGAAGGTCCGCCGCGCAAGTTGTTTGAATTTATTAAACAAAACCCGGACTATAAAGGCGACGTTAAAACCGCCGCAGCTTTGCGCGAATTTGGTGATTATGTTAAAATTGTAATATTGCAGTTTGAGGAACTTTATGCCGGCTTGCCGACGTCCGATTTGCACGAGCAAGCCCAAAACCTCATCCGCCGCCTGATAGACAGGTACATAAAAATTCAAAAACAGGTTCTAGCCGACGCCATGCGCTTGGCGGCAAGTGAAACAGAAATCAAAAAACTGATAAAAGAAGCAGATAAATTAAATCAATTAATGAAGTGAGGTGGACCCCAAGTGGCTAATGTAAAAAAACCTAGTGTTCAGCCCAAGAAGCCCAGTGACTATGCCAAGCAAACCAAGAAACTGCTAGAGAAGGGCAAAAAAGATGGCAAGCTGGAGCAGCGCGATATATTTGCGCTAATTCCTGATACGCCGGCAAATATTGATACGCTTGACCAACTGTATGCCCAGCTGGCTGAAGCCGACATTGAAATTATCGCTGCCGCCGAGCCGGCAGCCGAGGATATTGTTGACGAGTGGGCCGTAGAAGAAGAGGAAGAAGTCTTACCCGATGATAACGCTTACATGGACGACATTGCCGATGACTCGGTGCGTCTTTACCTACGCGAAATCGGCAAGATTCCACTGCTAACTGCAGAAGAAGAATTAGCGCTAGCAAAGCGTGTAGTCAAGGGTGACAAGCGCGCCAAAGACCAAATGGCCGAGGCCAATATGCGCCTGGTCGTATCAATCGCTAAGCGCTACGTCGGCCGAGGCCTGGATCTACTAGACCTAATCCAAGAGGGCAATACCGGTTTACTGCGAGCCGTTGAAAAGTTTGACCCAGAGCGCGGCTTTAAATTTTCTACCTATGCTACCTGGTGGATTCGCCAGGCTATAACTCGCGCCATTGCCGACCAAGCCCGCACCATTCGTATCCCGGTACACATGGTTGAGACTATCAATAAGCTGCTGCGCACCCAGCGCCGGCTGACTCAAGAGCTCAACCGCGAGCCAACCAATGAAGAAATTGCCACGGCCATGGAGATGGACGTTGATAAGGTTGAGCACATCATGAAAATCAAGCAGGATATTTCCAGCCTTGATGCCTCGGTGCGAGACGACGAGGAAGACTCAGTACTGGGCGACTTCATTGAAGATGAAGACGCCAAAACTCCTACCGAATCGGCTTCCGAGCAGCTGCTGAAAGAACAGGTCAAGCAAATTCTCGGTACCCTAACCGAGCGCGAACAAAAGATTCTAAAACTGCGCTTTGGGCTGGAAGACGGCAAAAGCCACACACTGGAGGAAGTCGGGCAGGAATTTAGTGTCACCCGTGAACGTATTCGCCAAATTGAAGCCAAAGCACTAGCCAAACTGCGCAAACATAAAGACACTCGTCGCCTCCACGAATACCTGCAATAAAATGCACTTACATCTGTTTGACCTGCAGTAAAAAACACCATATTCATAGCACCGGATATCTGTCTATAATAGATAGTAATGACAGAACTGGAGCAGCGAGTGCCCCTTATTGAGGGCGGCCAAAAAACAAAAAACCCAGGCGCTCGGCGCCATCTCAGCCTGGTAAAAAGTCTTCCCGAAACGGAAGACTTTTTTAGTGACGGAGCCGAGCTGGACGCCCACCCACTAACTCCCGCAAGCAACGGCAATGGCGACCGTGTAGGGGCACCAAGTAGACAATACGGTGCCGCGGACCCGCTGGTTGAGGCCTATGTAATTGCCGGCGATTCTTTCAGACTTTTCTTGGAGCAGGCGGGGAAGCACGCCTTACTTACAAGAGACGAAGAAGTTGCTCTTGCTAAGCGTATAGAAGTAGGCGATAAGGCCGCCAAAGATAAACTGGTTACGCATAATGTTAGATTGGTGGCTAACATTTCTAAAAAATATTCTTATAACGGCCTACCAAGGGAGGATCTTGTTCAGGAGGGCCTCATTGGCACAATCAGAGCTGCCGAGAAGTTTGATTGGAGACGCGGATATAAATTTAGTACTTATGCCACATGGTGGATTAAGCAATCAATGTCTCGGGCGAATACCGACAAAGGCCACCACGGCATAAGAATACCAGTCCACATTGCCAATCAAATAAGTAGGCTCACTAGGACGGAATATAACTTAACTGAACGGTTTGACAGAGAGCCAACCGTTGATGAGATTGCTGAGGAAATGGAAATTGAGGCCTCTGAAGTCCTTAGACTGCGAGCATTAATGGATGCCGCTACTACCATTTCGCTTGATAGTAAGATTAACGACGAGGCCGACTCCGATGAGTTTGGAGCCTTTTATGGCACAGTCGACATAACCGAGCAAGAGGCAATTGACAATCTATCCAATGAGCACATGCTGGAGCAACTGGACAAAGCCGTGACTAACAAGGTTATTACAAAAATTGAAAGAGCGGTTATGGAACTGCGGTTTGGAATAACCGGTGGTGATGCGCTAACGCTTGAATCTACAGGTCTTGAACTAGGCATTACGCGCGAAAAAGTTAGACAACTAGAGCACAGCGCCACCAAGAAACTGGCGGCCGAAGATATCCTGCACCTTAGACCAGGGTCCACTAGCCAAGCCCACCAGCCTGCCAAAGTTCTTGGCGGAAGAGCTTTGCTGTCAGCAGCCAATATGCCCACTTCGTTACCTAAAAAGCCCGAGGCCCCGCAGCTGCCAGCGCTGCAAGACCAAACAGGCAACCAAATTACCTTAAAAGAGGCTCAGAAAATTTGGGACGCACAAATACCGGGAGAAACGGCCAGATTTGCCGGGAAAGCGATGCTTGGTGACTTGCCGCACGAGTACTGGATGATGGAAAACGGCCTGCCAAGATTTGGCGAAGAGATGCTGGGCGAAGATTTTTAGACTACAATTTATATCATGAAGATTTTGGGAATCGCTGGCACTAACGGCTCGGGCAAGGACACGATTGGCGATATTTTGGCCGACCGTTATGGCTGGCTGGCCGTTTCGGTATCTGATTTTTTGCGCCAGGAAGCAAAAAAGCGAAACCTGCCGATTGAAAGGGAAGTGCTGCGTAGTATTAGCGCGCAGTGGCGCCAAGAATTTGGGCTAGGGGTTTTGGTTGATAAAGCGGTTGATAAGTTTAAAAAAGAAAATAAAGAGGGCAAATACCAAGGACTTGTGGCTATACCGATGCGTAATCCCGGCGAGGCCCAGCACCTAAAAGACCTTGGCGGTACGCTTATTTGGGTAGATGCTGACCCGAAAGTTCGTTACCAGCGAATTTACTCGCGGGCCCGCAGCGCCGAAGATAAAAAGACCTTTGAGGAATTTATACAAGAAGAAAAGGACGAGATGGAACATAGTGGTGACCACCACACACTGAGCATGTCCGGAGTTAAGGCGATAGCTGACATATTTATACAAAATAGCGATGACGACATTAAGCAGCTTGAGAAAACCATAGAAAAAGTTCTAAACCTGAACTAAAAGGCCCAGCTAGTCTATACTTATAGTTGAATTAAGGAGGTCTACATGATTGTTTTCTTTTGGATGCTAGGGGTTATTATCTGGGTGGCTTTGGCGCTTTGGCCGGCAACAGTTGCCAAAAATAAGGGCCACAGTTTTATAGGCTATTTTCTGCTTAGCATTCCATTTTGGTGGATAACGCTGTTTATTGTTTACTTTGGCCTGCAAGATAAAGTCGCCATTGAAGCATCTACCCCTGTCTCTAAATAGTCCAAAGAACTCGTAGCGCCTGTTCACCTATTGCGTTAAATATACTTATATTGTAAAATATAAGTATCATGAAGTGGCCAAATACTCTGGTGGCGATTCGTCACGGACAATCCGCTTACAACGTCCAAAAAATTAAGCAAGAGGCCGACCCTACCTACGTAGAGTTTATGCAAGCGTACGACAGGTTTGAGGAAGATCCAGAAAAGAATCGTGACGAAGCTTTGGCCATCGCCAAATTGCTGCATGCCGAAGGTAATTACCGGTTTTCAAGCGGTGATCACGATACGCCAATAACAGCGGAAGGCGAGAGACAGGCCGAAGTTACAGGTCGCGAACTAGCAAACATATTGCCTTTGCCAGATGTAATAATGGTTTCGCCATACTTGCGTACCAGGCAGACTCTTGGCCACATGGCTATGGGCTGGCCGGAGCTTAGTGGCGTAGAAACCATAGAAGAAGAACGCCTGCGCGAGCAGGAACACGGGCTTCGAGCAGTTTACGGTGACTGGCGGATTTTTAACGTCATGTTTCCTGATCAGTTTGAACTACGACGAATGCAAGGGCCTTATTGGTATCGCCACCTCCAGGGCGAGAATGTTCCGGACGTTAGAGAAAGAACTCGCTCATTAATCGGAACCGTTATACGCGAGTACAGCGAGCAAGACGTCTGGTGGATTACCCATCATCTGACAAAGCTCAGCTTGCGGGCCAATTTTGAACGTTTTGGCGCCGAGGAATTCTTGCGCTTGGACGAAGAAGAAAAGCCCGTTAATTGCGGAGTTACGATTTACCGCGGCATGCCCGAACTAGGCAAAGACGGCAAACTTGAACTTGATGCATACAACCAGCAACTATATTAGGCGCATAATAATATTTATAAACGGAGATAAACTATGCCAGAAGCAATCCCAAATAATGAAGAAGGTCAGCACGACCTAAAAGAGAAAGCCAAGCACTGGGCCAATGAGCGACTTGGCTGGATTAATGAATTAGTGGTTGAGCTGGGCGGCGAAGGCGCCAAAGTTGAAGATATTTTACCAGAGCCTACGGCTGTTCGCGACGAGGCACCAATGCCCAACTGGACACCCGAGCAAACGGTTAGAGCTCGCGAGATTGGCCAGCGCTTTGGTTATGGCGCTGAGCAGGACGTGCCGTCCGGTTTAACCGGGGCCGTTGTCATAGCCGAAGGCGGCAAAGTCTGGAAAATTATGGCCGAGGCCGAGGCGCTAAAGGCCGAGTCTGCACCCGCGCGCATCATTTTTTCTGGCTCAGCCAATAGAGCGCTGGGCGATGATGAACTTACTTTCTTAAGGGATAAAAAAGGCGTAACCCTGCCGGCAGGCACTACCGAATATGAAGCCGCCCGATGGGTTGCTCGCGCTCAGGTTACCAACCCGGCCGAACAGCCGGAGGTCTTGAGCTTTGGCTACGCCGTAGCCGAAGGAAATCCGCTAACTGACGAGGCTACCGGCCAGCTGGTTAAAATTGGCGAAACAGACAGCGGCCAAAGTGTTGAACTACTGAGAATTGACCGCGAGGACTACACCAATGAGGCAAACGAAGCAAAGTTCCGTAATCAGCCCATCTCCGGACGGGTGATGGAACTTATTTCTGAGTCCTTAAGCAAAGCCGGTGACGAAACAACCCCCATTGTATTTGTCACCAGCAACACATACGCCTCCAAACAAGTAAACGAAGTCCGTGCCGGCATCGCAAACGGCCGGCAATTTGGTGTCGCACTTTATGGTCGCCAGACAATAGTTGGTCTAGGCGCTCCAGTGCCAGCCGAGATGCCACTCAATCACTTACCAGGCGATTTGCGCGCCATGCACGACAAGCTCCAACAGCTACACGCTGAGCTCAGCCAATAAACCATAAGCAATCCGTTTTTTAACAGATACGAGCGTGTACCCCGTAGTGAGCTTTTGAGACTATCCGGCGGTGGATACTAGCCCATATTTTGGCTAGCTCTAAAGTCTACAGCAGGGTATAGTATTAGTAATGATTGAAGACGGTCAACCGCCTAAAACAGCGGCCGAGTTTGACTACCCGCCCACAGACGAAGTAGAGATTGTCGCCTATGATCCCAGCAATGACACAGATTTTGATAAAGCCGAGGGCTTTGGTCGCAAAACTGTAAACATCGACGGCAGGGCCCTAACCATCCACGATACAAATAACTTCAGGCTCCATGTAGCGGTATATATTGGTCCACAAGTACAGTCAGAAAATCTGCGTGAGGGACTTCGTCTTGGTAAAGAGAGGATATATGCCCACAAAATGAAGGTTTTTGAGCAAGTTATGCCAAAGCTGCAGCAAAGCCACCCTAAACTTTATGAAAAAATTGTGGAGATTGTTACCGAAGACTACACTAAGATGGATCAGCTTCAGCTGAATCCTAGTTATCAAACAGTAGTATTCCAGCCCTCGGATTATTCTCAAGAAGAAAAGGATCTGGGCAGCTACTATTTATCAATGGCATACGACGCGGCCGCTAACATTGCCAAACAGGACAACTCAAAGGTAGACCTAAGGCTTTTCTACGCCTAAAACCTTAAAACGTAAGAAGTTAACGAGTGTATACTTGTATTGATGGCGGAGGCTAAAAAAAAGCTGGCGATAATTGATGGTAAATCGGTTTTTTACCGAGGATATTACGCCATGCCTAACTTATCTACCAAAGAGGGGATTCCGACAGGCGGTGTCTTTGGTTTTGCCACCATGGCGCTGGAACTACTTAAAAAACTACAGCCCGATTATGTTTGTGTAGCTTGGGACAAGCCCAAGACCAACATACGAAAGCGCCTAGCCATGTATCCGGAATATAAAGCTGGCCGCAAACCAGCGCCGCCGGACTTTTATACCCAAATTCCAATTCTGCACGATTTACTGCAGGCTTTTGGCTGGCCGCTTTATGAGCTGGATGACTACGAAGCTGATGACATTATGGGAACTTTAGCCGTCAAAGCCGAAAAAAAAGGCGTTGAGACGCTGCTTATAACCTCCGATTTGGACGTCCTGCAGCTGGTTAACCATAGCGTAAAGGTCTATGCCCTAAAACGCGGTTTTTCAAATATTGAGGAGTTTCATCCGGAAAGTTTTGAGAAAAAATACGGTATTAAAGCCGAGCAGTTTTTGGATTTGAAGGCGCTGAAAGGCGACAGTTCTGACAATATCCCCGGCGTCCCTGGGGTGGGCGAAAAGACAGCGCTTGAACTACTTAAAGAATATAAAACGCTCGACGGCGTTTATAAGAACTTATCCAAAATTAAAGATAGCTTGCGCAAAAAACTGCAGGACGGTCACGATCTTGCATACTTAAGCAAACAAATAGCGGCCATCTGGACAGACGCGCCTGTAGACATTGATTTTAAAGCTATGGACGTACATAAAATAGACACTGCGCACCTGCGTAACCTGTTGCAGCAGCTGGAGTTTAGGAGCCTGCTTCGAAACTTACCTGATGGAATGAAAGATTCAGCTCCAGCCGAGGAAACCATCGGCGGAGTAAAGCTTCGCTTGCCAAAAAATGTGCTCATTGACAGCAGCCAAAAGCTAAAAGATTTGAATCTGCCGGATTCGAGACAACTTTTTATACATTCGCGGTCTGGTGGCCGCCATGGCGGCGACCCACAAGTCCTGATACTCAGCCACGATGACCACACTTGCTACACCTTTGATTTGCAAAAAATTGACCCCAAACATCTGGTGGAACCACTATCCAAGGCTGCGCCGCTGGTTGGCCACGATGTTAAGTCAACGCTTAAAATCTTGCGTGAAATTGGTTGCAAGACCTTGCCGGATGTTGAACACGACGTTCTGGTCGGAGCCTTTTTAATCAACTCGCTGCTGCGGGCTCAAAGCCTAACTGACCTGGCCGTTAATCAGCTAGATTACAACGGTTCTTCATTTGAAGAACTAGACGCAGACGAACTAATGACCAGAGCACCAGAGGTCATAGCCGTTATCCGCGAGCTTTATAAGCGCCAAGTTTCCGAGCTGGTAGAAATGCCCAAACTGGCAAGTCTAGCCAAAAATATTGAGTGGCCGCTAACGCCAGTGCTAGCCGACATGGAATACGTAGGCATTGAACTGGATTCTGCATACCTTAAAAAATTTGCGGCTCGTCTTGAGGACAGCATTAGCGATTTAGAGCAACAAATTTATGGTCATGCCGACCAAGAGTTTAATATCAGCTCGCCGGCACAGCTAGCCGACATTTTATTTGTGAAGCTTAGCCTGCCAACTCAAGGAGTTAAAAAGGGTAAAACCGGCTATTCTACGGCAGCCAATGAGCTTTTTAAACTGCGCGCTCTCCATCCAATTATCGACCTAATTAGCCAGTACCGCGAGGTAGTAAAACTAAAAAATACTTACGTAGACACTCTGCCAACTCAGGTAGATAAAAATGGCCGCCTGCACACCACCTTTAATTTAACCGTCGCGCCAACTGGGCGTTTAAGCTCGGCCGACCCAAACTTGCAAAACATTCCGGTTAAGACCGAGCTTGGCAAAAATATCCGCACGGCCTTTATTGCTGGCAAGGGGAACCTGTTTGTTAGCGCTGACTATAGCCAGTTTGAGCTGCGTTTGGCCGCCGCACTAAGCGGTGACGAAAATATGATAGACGCCTTCAACCGCGATGCCGATATACACGCCGAAACCGCCGCTCAAATTTATAATATTGCGCCCGACAAAGTTACTAAGGCTCAACGCTCTTCGGTTAAAGCCGTAAACTTTGGAATTTTATATGGTCTGGGTCCGCATGCACTGAGTGAGCAAACCGGCATGAGCTTTACCGAGGCCCGCGATTTTATAAATAAATATTTTGAAATCCGCCCTAAGTTAAAAGATTATATTGAAAAAGTCCGTAAGCAAGCTCAAGAGCAGGGCTATGTAGAGACACTGCTGGGCCGTCGCCGCCCAACACCGGACGTGCATTCACCCAACTTTGCCGTCCGCGAGGCCGCTTACCGCGCGGCCGTTAATATGCCTCTGCAGGGCAGCGCCGCCGACATTATGAAACTGGCCATGATTAGAGTTGCCAATCAGCTTGATAGTGACTGTAAGATGCTGCTACAAATACACGACAGCATTTTGCTAGAAGTTCCAAAAGCCAAGGCCGATGCCGTCGGTAAAATGGTCCAGAAAGAGATGGAGAGTGCCTACACAGACCTGCCGATAAAGTTAAAAGCCGACATTTCAACTGGTTCTAACTGGGGCGAGCTTTGATTAAGCTGGCGGGGTGCGTGATTACAGATGAACAGGGTAGGACTTTGCTGCTGCATCGTAATAATGGCAGGCACGAGCAGTGGGAAATCCCGGGCGGCAAAATTGACGCCGGGGAAACCGCCGAGCAGGCCGCAGCTCGCGAAATTAAAGAAGAGCTTGGTGTTGATATAGAGATTTTAGAAAAAATTGGCGATGCCGGCTTTACCCAAGGCCGCAGGAAGTATCACTACACCTGGTTCTCAGCCGCGGTAAGCGGTGGTCAACCCAAAGTGGCCGAGCCCAAAACTTTTGATAACCTAGAATATTTTTCGCCGGCCCAAATGCGTGAGATTTATGACCAGTTGTCGCCCAACACTCAAAATTTTCTAAATCAACAAGGCGGCGGCAAGCTTAAAGCCGTATAATCAAAGCCTAGATGCTATGGAGAACCCAAAAAATCGTGAGCATACTATGAATCTGGACAATTACCAACAGTTGATTCAAAAAGATTTTCCAGACTTTAAAATTCAAGATTTAAAATATCTGGGCAGCGGCTGGGATAACGCCGCGGTGCTAGTAAACGGCGACTATGTTTTTAGGTTCCTGCGCGGCATTTTTGATAAAAATTACCCCTTAAAAACCGAAGATGTTCAAAAAGAGGTAAACATCCTAAATTATCTGCAGGGCAAGACCAGCTTTGCCGCTCCAAAACCTGATTTTGTAGCGCCGGACGCCAGCTACTTTGGCTATAAATTAATACCCGGGACGCTTTGGGACCAAGCTCCAGACCATTTGTCTGACGAATATTTGCAAAGCTGGGTAGCTACCCGCAGCGAGATATCCAAAGTCATAGGCAAATCCGAGGCCGTTAATTTAAAGGTCCCTAACTACGGCACTGACAAGAATGAAGCCTTAGCAAGAGCCTACATCGCCGACCCATCAGCTGACCCACGCGTGGTGCAAATGGCCCAAGCGGCTATGGATTATGTTTGCACCCGTTGTGAGCCCAAAGATTCTTGGGCCTTTATTCACGAAGACCTGCAGCTAAGCAACTGCATGGTTGATACCGTTGCTAAAAAAATAACAGGGGTGATTGACTGGATGGAGGCTGAAGTTGGCCCGGTAGAAGCCGAGTTTTATTTTTGGAGCAAATACGGTAAAGAAGTCTTGCATAAAGTTGCAGCCCTGCAGCAGGAGTACGACGGCACTGTCATTGACCCAAAATTGGCTCGCTGCATCCACCAGTTTTATATAGTTGCCGATTACCAGGATTTTAAAACTCGCGGCTTTTCAGAGGCGGCCGACCACAAATGGCGCCAAATTGAAGCATACCTATGAGCTCCTTAACCGACAAAGAAAAACTAACCAAGGGCTTCTACGATCGAAATGCTCATTCTTGGTCAAATCAACATATGAGCAGGGGTTATTGGGCAAAGCAAATAGCTGAATTTAAAAAACTGCTGCCAAAAGGAAAAATTCTAGAAGTCGGCTGCGGTGGTGGCCGAGACGCAAAAGAACTAATAGCGCTTGGCTATAGCTACACCGGATCAGATGTATCAAGCGGGCTATTAAAGGAAGCCAAGCAGAATCTACCTGAGCAAAAGTTTGTTCTGCAGAGCGTTTATGAACTGTCGTTTCCTGAAAAATTTGATGGCCTTTGGGCCAGCGCCGTCTTACTCCATATTCCAAAAGCTCGTATCGATGAAGCTCTATCAAGCATAAAATCGGTTCTAAAACCCGGTGCGATTGCTTATATATCTTTAAAAAATGGAGAAGGCGAGGAAGTGATTGGTGAAGATGATTCGGCCAGATTCTTTGCGTTTTGGAAGAAGGAAGAATTTTCAAAAGCCCTAGCTAGAAACGGACTAGAAGTTATTAACTATATACACGATCCGCGTTCTCTCACTGACGACTGGCACTGTTTCTTTACTAAGTTAACTGGTTCATAAGACAGAGAAGCAGCCCAATAGTCTTGAAAAAAATCTAAAATATGGTATCATAGTGCCCGATAGGACGTTTTATGCGATATTTTATTGGTTTTGTAATTCTTGCCTTTGCTCTGCTGATTGGTCTGACAGTAGTCTTCCACGGTTTTGGCAGCAGTAAACCCAAGTCGGCTACGCCGGCTACTATGGCGTTGCCCCAGTATGCCAATACCGACGCGACTGTCAGTTTGACCATTGGCGGTGCAATTACCGGCGACGACACCTACCGTGAAATCCGCATTACAATTGGCCGGAACCAGCGCGAGCTGCAGATTATCCAGGGCTATAGCGGTAACGTAATTAGTGACAACTCAACCTATAACACTACAGATGCCTATAACGTTTTTTTGCACTCGCTGGCGCTGTCTGGGTTTACCACAGCCCGTAAACCCAAAGACGGCAATTTTGATTCAACCGGACAATGTCCATTCGGCAACCGTTATATCTATAATTTGAGTCAAAATGGTAAAAATCTGACTTCGCTGTGGAGCACCAACTGCGGCACGGAGCAGGGGACCTTCGGCGGCAGCCCCAGCTCGGTAATTCCGCTTTTCCAAAACCAGATTACTAACTATCAGACCCTGACTCAGGATGTTGACTTATCGGACCCGGACTCATAGACATCTAACAGTTTGATTAGTGGACCCTAACTCGTCACAATATGAGTATGAATGAACCGGGAGGCGCACTGCGAGGTGCTAGGCACGGCATTACCAGAATACTTATAACTTTGGTAATAGACGCTCTGGCGCTGGTAATTCTTAGCGCCCTGATGGACAGTTTTCAGCTGGGCTCGTTTTATCAGGCGCTAGGCGTAGCGGCCGCTTTGGGTCTACTGAATGCGCTTGCCTGGCCGCTGCTGCAAAAAATCCTGCTGCCGGTAACGGTTTTAAGTCTGGGGCTTGTTTCGCTGATTATTAACGGGGTTTTTGTAGTACTGGCCATAAACTTAACGGGCCACGATATATATATTAAGGACTGGGGCGCAGGAGTCGTGGTGGCGCTTGGGCTAACCGTTTTAAACGCCCTGTTTACAAGGCTGCTGGCCATCAACGACGACGATTTTTACTACCGCAATATAATTCGCCGGCAGGCCCGGCGCCAAAAATTTAGAAGCACGGACAAAACCGACAGAACCGGCATTATCTTCTTAGAAATAGACGGACTAGCCCACGAAATACTGGTTAGAGCCATACGTAGCGGCAGCGCCCCAAACATGGCTCGCTGGCTGCGCGACGGCTCGCATCGTTTGACGCGCTGGGAGTGCGACTGGTCTAGCCAAACCGGCGCCATGCAGGCTGGCATACTGCTGGGCAGCAACTGGGACATGCCCTCATTCCGCTGGTACGAAAAGGACAAAGGAGCCGCCATGGTTAGCAATCATGCCAAAGACGCTATGGAGATTGAGCGCCGGCACAGTAACGGCAAGGGGCTGCTGCACTACGACGGCGCCAGCCGGGCTAATCTAGTCTCTGGTGATGCGCCGCACAGCATGATTACTATGAGTACCGTCTTAAAAAAAGATCGCCGCGGCTCGGTCGGGCAGGACTACATGGCCTTTTTTTCCAATCCTTATAGCGCGCTTAGAACGCTAGCCATGGTCATCGGCGAAGTTTTTAAGGAGATACACCAGCAAATCCGACAAAAACGCCGTGGTGTCGTGCCCAGAGTCCACCGCGGGCTGTTTCCTTATCCGCTGCTGCGGGCTTTTACTAACGTGCTGCAGCGAGAGCTTGGCATGGCCGCCACCATCCAGGATATTTATGCTGGCCGCCCCGTGGTCTACACCATGTTTTTGGGTTACGACGAAGTGGCCCACCACTCTGGCACTGAAAGGCCGGAAACACTGGCCGAACTAGAAAAAATTGACCACGACTTTGCCCGCCTGGAACTAGCGACTAAAGATGCCCCGCGACCATATGAAATAGTAGTTTTATCAGACCACGGGCAAACTCAGGGCGCCACTTTTAAGCAGCGCTACGGCGCAAGCCTAGATCAGCTGGTCAAAAGCCTAACTAGCAGCTCTACAACATCCGCCGGGCAAGGCGAGGAGGCTTGGGGTTATGCCAACGCTATGACTACCGAACTGCGCCAATCCAAGGGAATTCTTGGCGGGGTATCCAAACTGGCTGATACTAAAGACGGCGAAACAAAATTGGGTGGAAAGCGCGATGAAACCGGCCACAAAAAGGCTGAATCGGATGATGCCGAAATAGCCGTCCTGCCGTCCGGCGGTTTGGGCTCAATATCGTTTACTAAGCAACCGGGGCGAGTTAGCCTGGAGACAATCAACAGGCTTTATCCAAAACTAGTTAAAACACTGGTGGCTCACGACGGCATCGGCTTTGTATTAATCCGTTCCGACAAGCAAGGAGACTTGGCTATTGGCAAAAACGGTACGCACTTTTTAAAAACTGGCAAGGTTGAAGGCCAGGACCCGCTGCTGCCTTTTGGGCCTAACGCCGCTGCTCACGTTAAGCGCACCAGCTCCTTCCCGCACTGCCCAGACATCGTGATTAACTCCAGTTTTTGGGAAGAGTTGGGCGAAGTCGCTGCCTTTGAAGAACTAGTCGGTTCGCACGGGGCTATGGGCGGCCCTCAGCAGTATCCGTTTATACTATATCCCGGCAGCTTAAAAACTCCGGCGACTGAAATTGTGGGTGCCGAAAATGTTCATAAACAGTTTAGAAAGTGGCTGGCGGACTTAGGCTGGGAAAGCTACGCCGGCAAGTTTAAGCCGGCTAGGTAAAACCATGATTAAGGCTATAATTTTTGATTTTTTTGGAGTGATTGTTGGTGATGGATTTGATGCCACTTATAGGTATGCTGGCGGTGACCCCGAAGCCGACCGGGACTTTATAGAAACTCTTTTAGAGCAGAGTAACAGGGGTCTAATTTCAACCAAAGAGTTTAGGTCCAGGATTTGCAGCCGTCTAAACATTTCGGTGGAGCAATACAAGGCATCGGTTAAAAAAAGCGAGCAGCCTAACTTAGAGCTTCTGGAGTACATCAAAAAACTGCGCCGTAACTACAAAACAGCCATTCTTAGCAATGTAGGCAGAGATGGACTGGAGCGCAGGATTAAACGAGAAGTTCTGAACCAATATTTTGATGTCACGGTGGTTTCGGCCGATGTTGGCTTCATAAAGCCCGAGCCCCAGATCTACGAGCTGACAGCCAAAAAGTTGGGTGTTGAGCCTTCCGAGTGTATATTTACCGATGACAGGGAAGGCTACGTAAGTGCTGCGGCAAATGTCGGCATAAAGGCCTTTATCTACAAAGACTTTGCGCAGGCTAAGGCCGAAATAGAAAAACTATTGTCTGCCGGAGCGGATAACTAAACGTTTTGTCAGCCCGCAAGCGTCTATAAGCTGGGTCTGCTCCATCTGAATAGTAGCCGCCAGGGCAGAGCTGGGCACGCTGACTATCACTGCGTCGCGCTGGAACTTAACGTAGCTATTACTGTTGTAACGGCGTTTTATATAATCTCTAATTGCCGTCATTTCGTCTGGCGGGGTAAAGTCTTTTTTGCCTAAAATCTCTTGCAAGCTATCCATGCACCTTTAGTATAGCTTGCTAAACCTACCATGCCGGAGTATTTTGAGTTTAAGCATAAACATTCAAATGGCAATAACAGAACTAGAGCCACCTGGTGAATCTGATTCTGCCCGCCTCAAAGTTTTTAAAGAGGTAACGGACGGTAAGCCTGATATTTATCATTTTTCTGTTGGTAGTGAGCTATTGCCGCTAACCATGACTAGGGAATCTGCAAACGATAGCGACTTGGACTATACCTATCATCTACGCTTAAACGACGAGGAGCTTGGTGAAGCAGATATCTATGACGGAGGCCTGGTGACGTACATAGACTGTCTGGCGCCAACAGGCGAAGGCCTAAAATCGTCGCTGCTACCGGCTTGTTTAGGCCTACTGGCAGAGGCTATACGCCAGGATTTTCCGTCGTCAGCGGCCGTTGAGGACTGGTTGGGCAACAGACTTTAGTTACTTGCTCGGGGTATAATTTAAGTCTATGCCCGAGTTACCAGAGGTTGAAACAATCAGAATCGGTCTGGCTAAATTGCTGCCAGGCTTGGTTATTAAAGACGTCAGCCACGACTGGCCCAAATCTTTTCCCAATGCTCCGGCCGATGTAGCCAGATTTATGGTCGGCGCCAAAGTTGAAAAAGTGCGCCGACGAGCAAAGGTTTTAATTACTGACTTGTCTGGCGGTTACTCTCTGGTTACACACCTAAAGATGACCGGACAGCTAGTTTACGTTGGCAAAAAACGCTTCGGGGCGGGGCATCCCAACGATGATTTGCTGGCCAGCTTACCCGCTAAAGCCACCAGGGTAACTATAGATTTCACAGATGGTTCCAAACTTTTTTTTAACGACCAGCGCAAGTTCGGCTGGATGCGGCTGCTGCCAACGCCAGGGATACCAGAGATTGATTTTTTTAAAAAAGTTGGCCCTGAGCCGTTAGAAGACGATTTTACGGCTGCAGATTTTATCAAACGGCTACAGCGCCGTAAAAATAGTGGTATCAAAGCCGTCCTACTAGACCAAACGGTAATAGCCGGAGTAGGCAACATATACGCTGACGAATCGCTATGGGCCGCTAAGATTCACCCGGCTAGCTCCGTATCAGCCATATCTAGGACTAAATTAATCAGTTTGTATAATGCTCTGCGCCAAATACTTACCCTCAGTATAGAAAAGGGTGGCAGCACCGACCGAAACTATGTAGACTCTGAGGGCAAAAAGGGCAGTTATTTAAGCTTTGCCCAGGTATTTAGACGAGAAGGCCAACCCTGCCCGCGCTGCGGCACTATAATAACTAAGATAAGAGTAGCTGGGCGCGGCACTCACATCTGTCCACGTGAGCAAAAACTACCTAGACTCAGTAAAATTTAATTCAATTTTGCGTAGCTCTGCCACCTACTCGCCAAAACGATTATTGTAATAGCTATAGCAGGGCACCCAAGTATAGCCATATACAAGAAGGGCATAAAGGGCGCTGTTGGAAAATCAATTCCGTGCGATAACTCCCAGAACATGAAAAATCCAAAAGCGCTGCCTCCTGCAGCCAACAGGGTAGAGGCTATATATACTCGGTACTCACGGACTGAAAAGGCCAATCTATCTTTGACATGTCTCATAAATCTTCTGGATATTAGAAAGAATGCAAGAAGAGGAAGAAATGCTATCAGGCCAAGTCCAAGCACTATAAAGGGCCCCGAAATCAACAATCCGATAACGGTTAGTATCATTTCACAGCGAACTATCCATATATATTGTTTTTGTTTTTGCGTTTTTATAAACATCACATTAGTCCATAATTGATTATATGATATCCACACTAACAGGCAATAATTCACTGCTTTTAAACCAGCGCTTAAATGAGTTAATCAGTCGCTTTGCCGACGAGTTTGGGAGCCTCGCCGTTGAGCGGGTTGAAGCCGACGAACTAGAGCTTGGAACGATTTTAGAGCTTGTTCAAAGTATGTCGCTGCTGTCTCCGAGGAAGCTTATTGTGTTTCGCGACCTAGGTCTTAATAAACCGGCGATGGAGCAAGTTGAACAAATAATTAGTTCAATATTAACAGATACAGACGTAGTATTTTATGAACCATTCGTAGATAAGCGGACCGCTTACTATAAGACCCTTAAGGCCAGTACTCACCTTGAGGAGCTGAACGAAATAGAGCCACGGGAGCTGCCCAAATGGCTGGCTGGTGAGGCGAGTAAAATGGGTGCTAATCTAAGTCAAAGCGACGCTAATTATTTAGTTGAACGGGTCGGCCCCAACCAAGCAATCTTGTTTACTGAGCTTGAAAAGCTTGCACTTTACGACAGTCAAATATCAAGACATACTATTGAGCTTTTAACTGACAAAACGCCTCAAAGCAAAATATTTGACTTACTTGACGCTACTTTTGGCGGCAATAAAAAACGGGCGCTGGCTCTTTATGAAGAGCAGCGGGCCCAAAACGTTGAGCCACAAGCCATTCTGGCGCTACTCACTTGGCAATTACAGCTGATAGCCATCGCTAAAGCGGCGGGCAATAGACCAACTGCCGACGTAACTCGTGAAGCCAAAGTTAGTCCCTATCCGTTTAACAAAGCCAAGCAGCTAGGAGCCAAAATAACGGATACAAAGTTTCGCAAAATGGTAAGTAGCGCTGCCGAGGTTGATTATCGCTCTAAGACTTTTGGCGTAGATATAGACGAAGCCCTAAAAAACTACATAATTACTCTATAAATTGAGAGGCCCAGCCCCCGGCTCGGAGGAGCCTGGGGCTGGGCAGTGGCACGTCGCGTTCGGTTGCGACGAACAACGACGGCGATGGGCTCTATGACGAGCCAGTGGGCGAGGTCAATGAGCGGCATGAGAGCCAGCCCAATGCCGACGCGCAAGCGGCCGTTGTGACGCCGCTTGCGCGGCAAATCGCAGGGTCCGGAATCGCGGCCCCAGCAGGCTCGGTACTCGGGTTCCAGGTTCAAGACCTAGTGTCTCCTTTGTCTCGGGGAAATTGCCCACCTCCTGTGCTGACGTTCGCAGACTGGCCGCAAACGCCAAAACTCCAGGGACACATATTATAGCATAAGCAAGATAGTAAATCAATGGCTAGGCGTACTCTGCCAAGAAGTTATTTCTTCTTGGGCGACTTGCTGGTGGCTGGCTTTTTGGCGGCTGGTTTTTTGGCCTTAGCAACCGGTTTCTTGGGTGCGGACTTGACGGGTTTTACGCCGGCTTTTTTGGCGGCGGCTGACAAACTGGCTTTTTGGCGGGCAGCCTTATTCTTATGGATAACGTTCTTCTTGGCGGCCTGGTCAAGAGCACTCTTAGCAGCTTGTTCGGCTTTGGCTATCTCGGCAGTCTTACCGCTGGAAACTGCCTTATTAAAAGCTTTAATGGCTTCGCGCACGGTGCGCCTGGTTTTAGAATTGCGAACATTAGCCTTAGCGGCTACTTTGACTCGTTTTTTTGCGGACTTGATAATTGGCATTAGGTTCCTAATATACAGATTAGACCCCTTTTTGTAAAGAGTAGGCAAGAAGCCTAAAAACGCTTGCGCTTTAGTATTACCAGTGCTACTCTGTTGATAAGAAGTAAAAATAAAATCTTCTAAAAATAAAAATGGACGCCCAAGCTAAACAACAGGTAGTAGAACGAGTCAAACAGGCTACCAACATCCTGGTTACTGTTAGTAGCGATCCCTCAGTGGACCAGCTGGCGTCTTGTGTTGGTTTGACATTGCTGCTCAATAAGGTGGGTAAGCACGCTACGGCCGTGTTCTCCGGCAAGATACCATCCACCATTGAATTTTTGCAGCCTGAAAAAACACTTCAGACCAATACCGATAGTCTGCAGGATTTTATAATCTCACTGGACAAGTCAAAGGCCGATAAACTTCGGTACAAGGTAGAAGACCAGTTTGTAAGGATATATATAACACCTTATAGAAGCAGCATTACCGAAAAAGACCTGCAATTTGGATTGGGCGACTTTAACGTAGACGTTGTTATGGCGCTGGGCGTTCAAGACCAAAGCCAGCTGGATGCGGCCATTACCGCCCACGGCAAAATTTTGCACGACGCCACGGTAATATCGGCTAACGCTGGCGGCAGCAAGGCACCGGCGCTGGGCCAAATTGATTGGCGCGACCCAACCGCTAGCAGCTTGTCGGAAATGATTGTCAGCATTAGCGAAGCCTTTGGCTCTAATCTTCTGGACGCTCAGATGGCCACGGCCTTTTTGACGGGGATAGTGTCTGAAACCAGGCGTTTTGGTAACGATAAGACCTCGCCCAAAGTTATGACCATGAGTGCCCAGCTGATGGCAGCGGGAGCCAATCAACAGCTGATAGCCAAAGAGCTGGAGCCACCGCCTTCAGTGCAGCCACAAGCCTCGCCGGCGGCCCCAGCCCCTCAGCCATCAGCGCCGTCTCTACCGCCCAACAGAAAACCCGAGGCTACCAACGACGGAACTCTAAAGGTTAAACATGATAGTGAGCCCAGCCCTTACATAAATGATGACAACAGCGAGATACGAATTGACAAAGAGGGTACTCTGCTGCGAGAACAGGAGTTTTCGAAGGCCCAGCAAGCCAACCCGCCTTCGCCGCCAGCACAGACCCAGGGGTCAGGCTCTGAAGAAAACGCACAAACACACGCCTACTTGAGCGGCAGTCCGGCTACCGAGCCGGCTTTTGCCGCCGGCATGTCGGCCGAAACCGAGGAAAAGTTCGAGGACCCACTAGCCGAAGACCATTCTAACGAGCCGGACCTAATGACTCACAACACAAACATTGAACCTCCCGCAGACGAAGCCCGGAACGCAGTAGCTCAAGCACTTAACAACGCCGAGACCAACAGCCCGGCAGCTCCACCGCCGTTTCCACCGCCGCTAACTCCGTCTCAGGGCGTTGTAATACCGCCGCCACCCCAGAACGTCGACAACAACAGCTAGTCTATAATTGAGTTTATATGTACGGAATATTACCGGTAGACAAGCCGGCTGGGATTTCTAGTTTTGGAGTGGTAGCCAAAGTCCGCGGGATTATTAAAGCCGAAACCGGCCAAAAGATTAAGATTGGTCACACCGGTACGCTGGATCCGGCGGCCACCGGACTGCTAATTTTGGTTTTAGGCAAATACACCAAACGGGCCAGCGAGTTTAGTAAGTTAGATAAAAGCTATGACGCCGAAATTACGCTGGGCAAAACCAGTACGACAGGGGATAACGAAGGCGAGATTACGCCAGTTTCGGATAAAAAACCGTCCCTGCAAACAATTGAAGCGGTTCTGAAGCAGTTTACCGGCCAAATTAACCAAACCCCACATAAATTCAGCGCAGTAAAAGTTGATGGTCAGAGAGCCTACAAGCTGGCCAGAGAAGGTAAAGAGGTGGTGATTGGGCCCAGAAAAGTCACAATCTATGAGATAACAGATATAAGTTATGCTTATCCAAGACTAAAATTTACAGCCAAAGTCAGCTCCGGAACCTATATACGTTCCCTGGCAGAAGATATTGGGACTAAGCTTCACACAGGCGCTTACCTATCTGGCTTAAAACGAACTGAAGTGGGTGATTTTGATTTAAAAGACGCAGCTAAGATATCGGACCTAAGCTACAGTTCAATACTTAACAACTTAAAACAGTAGTTGTCAAAACGCTAGCCGTGTGCTAAAATGTTACTCAAGAATGATAACTTCGGAGAAGAAGGCCGAGGTCAGTAAAGACCAAAAGGCTCACGATAAGGATACCGGTAGCCCTGCCGTGCAGGTGTCTATAATGACGGCCCGAATTGCCGAACTAACCGACCACATGAAGACCCACAAGCACGATTTTGCCGCTCGCCGGGCACTGCTTCAGCTGGTCGGAAAGCGCAAGAAGTTGCTCAAATACATTGCCGAACAAGATGGCGATGAGTACCTGGCCCTAATTAAAAAACTCGGCATCCGCCGCTAAGAACCGCGCCCAAACTACATTCCGCACATTTAGCGGACAAGCTTGTGCACGATGAGATAACTAAAAGTCGTTCGCGCTCAGAGAACCAGATATATTGCCAAGATTTAGGCAAAGCACAAGTGGCGTATATTTGTCCCCTGATCGTGACCGACGAGAAAGGACTCCCTTATAAATAATGAGTCAAACTATTAACCCTTTTGGGAAAAAAATAACCAAAGTCAGCACTCAGCTGGCCGGCAAGGAACTATCCTTAGAAGTCGGCCGCGTTGGCTTTAGAAGCGATGCCTCGGTGATTGCCCGCTACGGCGACACCGTGGTACTGGCTACAGCTATGGTCAGTAAAGGCGCGGTGCAGGGAATGGACTACTTCCCGCTATCTATAGATTATGAGGAGCGCTTTTACGCTGCCGGCAGGATTAGCGGTAGTCGCTTTATTAAGCGCGAAGGCCGACCAAGTGAAGAAGCGATTTTAATCGGTCGTTTGATTGACCGCCCAATTCGTCCGCTGTGGCCCAAAGGTTATCGGCAGGAAGTTCAGGGCGTAGTGTCGGTTCTCAGCATGGACCCCGGCTTTAGGCCGGATGCCATAGCTATGATTGCTATGAGCGCTGCCTTCATGCTGACCGGTGCGCCTTTTGACGGCCCGATAGCCGGAGTTCGTGTGGGCTTAGTAGACGGCAAGCCTAAAGCCTTTGCCAGTCGTGAGGAACTGGACGACAACGGTTTAGATTTGGTCGTTGCCGGCACAAAATCCGGGGTGATGATGGTTGAAGCCGGAGCCAGCGAAGTGGACGAAGCGACAGTTATAGAGGCCATTGAGTATGCCCATAAGACTATTCAGCCGGCCATTGAGCTGCAAAACGAGCTGGTTAAAAAAATTGGCGTGACGCCACTGGAATACGAGCTGGTGCTACCCGACGAGAAAATTCAAAAGGCTGCCGACAAGTGGCTGGAAGGCAAGCTTGGCAAGGGCCTTAGGGCTCCTTACCCAGAGCGCAACGACCTGGTGGCCGAACTCCGTGACTCCTTTAATAAACACTTTGAAAAGGAGCTTGGCGAGGCGTTTGATGAGCAAAAGGCGGACTACGAGGAGGCCTTTACATTGGCACTGCATAAAGACGTGCGAATTGGCATAGTCAAAGATTCCACCCGCCCCGATGGACGCAAATTAACTGATATCAGACCGCTTTCTAGCGAGGTTGGCTTTTTGCCCAGAGCCCACGGCTCCAGCTTATTTACCCGCGGTGTGACCCAGGCCATGAACATTGTTACCTTGGCGCCGCTTTCTTACGTCCAGCTGCTTGACACCATGGAAAAAGAGGGCGAAAAGCGCTACATGCACCACTACAACGCTCCTGGCTATACGGTCGGCGAAATCCGCCGCCTGGGGTCTCCGGGTCGGCGTGAAATTGGCCACTCGGCGCTGGCCGAGCGAGCCCTGCTGCCGGTAATTCCGGCCGAAGCCGACTTTCCCTACACCATCCGTTCAGTAACCGAAATCATGAGCCAAAATGGCTCAACTTCTATGGCTGCCACCTGTTCTTCGTGCCTGGCGCTGATGGACGCCGGAGTTCCCCTGAGCGCACCAGTTAGCGGCATTGCTATGGGGCTGATGCTGGAGGGCGACAAGGCCTATATCTTGAGTGATATTGCCGATGCTGAAGACTTTGCCGGCGATATGGACTTTAAGGTCGCCGGAACTACTAAGGGCATAACGGCGCTTCAGATGGATATGAAAGTTCATGGTTTGCCGGTAACAACGCTGGCCAAAGCCCTAGAACAGGGCAAGGCTGGCCGAGCCCACATTTTGCAGCACATGCTAGAAATTTTGCCAAAGAGCAGAGACGCTCTAAGCCCGTACGCACCACGTGTAGAGGCAATCATCATTAACCCCGAGAAGATTCGCGACGTCATTGGTAAGGGCGGCGAGACGATTAATAAGATAATTGCCGAAACCGGTGCCGAGATTGACATTAAAGACGATGGCACTGTGATGATAGCCAGTCCCGACCAAAAGAGCATTGAAGCGGCCATGGACTGGGTACGCAAACTGACGGCCGAGCCAGAGGTTGGCGCCATTTACAAAGACTGCCGGGTAGTCAGCGTACTGGACTTTGGCGCTTTTGTAGAGATAATGCCCGGTAAAGAAGGCCTGGTGCACGTCAGCGAAATGAAAGAGGAGCGCGTGGAGAAGCCC
>Ga0335069_10002492_pt1 | contig 28321 bp, 22 predicted proteins | sample Lox_Sample_11_FD_206714 | JGI IMG/M metagenome (GOLD analysis project Ga0335069, IMG submission 206714) | Soil microbial communities from Loxahatchee National Wildlife Refuge, Florida, United States - Lox_Sample_1.1 | ecosystem: Environmental > Terrestrial > Soil > Wetlands | place: USA...
CGCGCAAGAACGGCCCTCCGCGGGCCTGGGCCGCGATGGATCACGCCGACGAGCACGGATGATGCGGATGACAGCCGCTCGCTGCAGGTGCGGTGGGGCGGGAAGTCAGATGATGGGTCCACCCCCTCCCATCTGCTCTGTAGGGAATCCCCTCACGCATCACCTAACTCCGCGCCAGGAGCACCCCGAGGAGACCTCATGCCTCAGGCGGGGCTGAATCATCAGCCGCATCGCTGAGCCGTCCGATCCGAGGCATCCGGTGCAAACGTGTCTGTCGCCGAGGCCAAGCGGTTGCCTACGATGCTACGGACAGCCGCGCGTCATGCGGCCCCTCGCGTACCACCGGGCAAGCGTGACGCCGGCCCTTCGTCCCCGGAGGGCTCGAATGACCACCAGCCTGGTGACGGCGCCGCCCCGCGTGGAGGATCAGGACCTGCTCGACAAGCTGATCGCCGAGCAGGGCCGCCGCCCCGGCGCGCTGCTCAGCATCCTCGAGCGTGCCCAGGAGCAGAACCGCAACAAGTACCTGCCCATGGAGACGCTCGAGTACGTCGCCGCCAAGACCGGCGTGCCGCAGGCGCAGGTCTACGGCGTCGCCACCTTCTACGCGCTCTTCAACCTCGAGCCCCAGGGCGCGAACACCGTGAGCATCTGCCGCGGCACCGCCTGCCACACCCGCGGCTCGCGGGCGCTGCTGGAGCGGCTGAAGCTGCAGCTCAACCTCGGGCACGCCACCGACGAGGGGGGCGCCGACAAGCTGACGCTGACCACTCCGGACCGCAGGTTCACCATCCGCACGGTGGCCTGCTTCGGCCAGTGCGCCCTGGCGCCGGTGGTGGAGGTGAACCACGCGATCCGCGGCCACGTGAAGGAGCAGGCCCTGATGCGCGAGGTCGACAAGCTGCGCAAGGAGGGCGGGCGATGAAGATCCAGGACATCTCCGCCTTCAACGAGGTCCGCGAGAAGGGCCTCGCCAAGCTGCTGCCCAGCCGGGCGCGGGTCACCGTCGGCATGGGCACCTGCGGCTCGGGCAACGGGGCCGAGGCCGTCTTCCACGCCTTCGCCTCCGAGATCGACGCCCGCGGGCTGCCGGTGGCGCTGGCGCCGGTCGGCTGCTTCGGCTTCTGCGCCGAGGAGCCGATCGTCAACGTGTGGGTGCCCGGCCACCCCCTGCTGATGCTGCACCGCGTGCAGCCGAACCACGTGGACGGGATCCTCAACGGCCTGATCGGCCACGGCAAGCTGCCGCCGCCCGAGATCGTGCTCTGCAAGATCGAGGAGTGGGACCACCTCACCGGCCACGTGAAGTACGGCTACGGCTACCCCGAGCTGCCGAACTGGAACGAGATCCCCTACTTCAAGGGCCAGGTCAAGATCGTCCTCCGCAACTGCGGCCTCATCAACCCCGACGACATCGAGGAGTACATCGCCATCGGCGGCTACCAGGCCCTGTACAAGGTCCTGATCGACCAGAACCCCCCGGGCGTCATCGAGCAGATCAAGGCCGCGAAGCTGCGCGGCCGCGGCGGCGCCGGCTACCTGACCGGCAACAAGTGGGAGTTCCTGCGCAACAACCCGGGCGACGAGAAGTACATCGTCTGCAACGCGGACGAGGGCGACCCCGGCGCCTACATGAACCGCAACGAGATCGAGTCCGACCCCCACGCCCTGCTGGAGGGGATGCTGATCGCCGGCTACTGCACCGGCGCCACCAAGGGCATCGTCTACGTCCGCGCCGAGTACCCGCTGGCGGTGCTGCGGCTCGAGCGCGCGATCGACCAGGCCCGCAACTACGGCATGGTCGGCCAGAACGTGCTCGGCCGCGGCTTCGACTTCGACATCGAGATGGTCGAGGGCGCCGGCGCCTTCGTGTGCGGCGAGGAGACGGCGCTGATCGCCTCGCTCGAGGGCCGCTCCGGGCGGCCGCGCCCGCGCCCGCCGTTCCCGGCGAACAAGGGGCTGTGGGGCAAGCCGACCAACATCAACAACGTCGAGACCTGGTACAACGTCGCCCCCATCGTCTCCAAGGGCCCGGTCTGGTTCAGCGAGACCGGCTCCGCCAAGAGCGCCGGGACCAAGGTCTTCTCGCTGGTCGGCAAGGTGCGCAGCACCGGCCTGGTGGAGATGCCGCTCGGCACCCCGCTCGCCAAGTTCATCTACGACATCGGCGAGGGCGGCACCAACGGCCGCGACATCAAGGCCGTGCAGACGGGCGGCCCCTCCGGCGGCTGCATCCCGGTGGAGATGTTCGACACGCCCGTCGACTACGAGACCCTCCTGCAGCTCGGCTCCATCATGGGCTCGGGCGGCATGGTGGTGATGGACGAAGACAACTGCATGGTGGACGTCGCCCGCTACTTCATCGAGTTCACCCACTCGGAGAGCTGCGGCAAGTGCGTCCCCTGCCGGGTGGGCCTGGACAAGGCCCTGCGCATGCTGAACCGCTTCACCGACGGCACCGCCACCGAGCAGGACCTGGAGTCCCTCGACGAGCTGTGCCGCATGGTGCGCGACACCTCGCTGTGCGGCCTGGGCCAGAGCGCACCCAACCCGGTGCTCACCACCCTGCGCCACTTCCGGCACGAGTTCGAGGACCACATCCGCGCCCGCCGCTGCCGCGCCGGGGTCTGCGAGAACCTGGCCCTCTCCCCCTGCGAGAACTCCTGCCCGCTGCACATGAACATCCCGCGCTTCCTGCAGCTCTACAAGGAAGGGCGGCTGGAGGACGCCTTCCTCTCGGTGATCCTCGACAACCCGCTGCCGGCCTCCACCGGCCGCGTCTGCCAGCACCCCTGCGACGACCGCTGCCGGCGCGCCGCCGTCGACGAGTCGGTCAACATGCGCGACGTCCACCGCCTGATCGCGGACGAGGTGCTGCTCAACCCCGAGCGCTTCGAGAAGATGGTCGGCCGGGTGATCGAGCGCCGGCGCGAGCCCACCGGCCGCGAGGTGGCGGTGGTGGGTGCCGGCCCCACCGGCCTCGCCTGCGCCTACTACCTGGCGCTGCTGGGCCACTCGGTGACGGTCTACGACTCGCGCCCCATGGCCGGCGGCATGTTGCGCTACGCGCTGCCCGAGTACCGCCTGCCGAAGACGGTCCTCGACAAGGAGATCGAGCTGATCGAGCGGCTGGGCGTGAAGTTCCAGTTCAACGTCAACGTGGGCACGGAACTCGGCCTCAACGACCTCGCCCACCAGTACGACGCGGTGTTCCTCTCCATCGGCACCTGGAAGGAGGCCTGGGTCTACCTGCCGGGCACCGAGCTCACCGGCGTGCTGCCGGCGCTGCCGTTCCTGGAGGGCGTCTCGCGCAAGCAGGAGCTGCCGGTCGGCAAGAAGGTGGTGGTGATCGGCGGCGGCAACGCGGCCATCGACTCCGCCCGCACCGCCCGGCGGCTGGGCGCCGAGGTGACGGTCGTCTACCGCCGCGAGCGCAAGGACATGCCGGCCATCCCCGAGGAGGTGGAGGCCGCCGAGCACGAGGGCGTGAAGATCGCCTACCTGGCGGCCCCGCACCGCATCGTCGGCGACAAGGCCGGCCTGGTGAGGGCGCTCGAGGCGGTGAAGACGCGTCTGGGCGAGTTCGACACCTCGGGCCGCCGCCGGCCGATCCTCAGCGACGAGGTCATCCGCTTCGAGTGCGACACCGTGATCCTGGCGGTCGGCGAGAAGGTGGACCCCGACTTCTGCAAGGCCTCCGGCCTGCGGCTGAAGGAGTCCGGGACCATCGAGGTGGAGCGCTACTCGCTCGCCACCAGCCGCGACCGCTTCTACGCGGGCGGCGACCTGGTGACCGGCGCCTCCAACGTCTCGAACGCGATGGGCTACGGCAAGAAGGCGGCCCGCAACATCGACAAGAAGCTGATGGGCGCGGCCACCAAGCGCTTCACCACCCTGTGGCCGGAGTTCACCTACTCGCAGAGCCCGCCGGAGAGGCAGAGCGAGGCGCCACGGCAGGTGCCGGCCGAGCTGAAGCCGGCCGAGCGGGTCAAGGGCGAGGCCGAGGTCTCGCTGGGCCTGACGCCGGTGGCCGCCCTCGAGGAGACGGGGCGCTGCCTGCGCTGCGACATCCGCAGCGCGGAGAGGTAAGGAGGAGACCTTGACCCAGAAGGTGAAGGTCCGCATCGACGGCGAGCACATCGCGGCCAACCAGGGCCAGACGCTCCTGGAGGTCGCGCGTGCCAACAACAAGTACGTCCCCGCCCTGTGCTACATGGAGGGCCTCTCCCCGGTCGGCGCCTGCCGCCTGTGCATGGTCGAGGTGGAGGGCATCCAGCGACTGCTGCCTTCCTGCACCACCCCGGTGCAGGAAGGCCTGGCGGTGGTGACCGACTCGCCCAAGCTGAAGGCGTACCGCAAGATCGCCCTGGAGCTGCTGCTCAGCGAGCGCAACCACGTCTGCGCGGTGTGCGTCTCCTCCGGCCACTGCGAGCTGCAGACGCTGGCGCAGGAGCACGGCGTCACCCACGTCCGCTACAACTACAACTACCCGCGGCTGTCGGTGGACACCACCCACCCCCGCTACGTGCTCGACCACAACCGCTGCGTGCTGTGCTCGCGCTGCATCCGCGCCTGCGCCGAGATCGAGGGCGCCCACGTCTGGGACCTCGCCGGCAGAGGCATCCAGTCGCGGCTGGTCAGCGAGCTGAAGCGGCCCTGGGGCGAGGCCAAGACCTGCACCAGCTGCGGCAAGTGCGTGCAGGCCTGCCCCACCGGCGCCATGGCCGAGAAGGGCTGGGGCGTCGAGGAGATGACCAAGCACAAGACGGTCGTCAGCCGGCTGACGACCATGCGGGGAGACCGCTGATGGCCAAGGTCAAGATCGGCACCTGCTGGCTCGACGGCTGCTCCGGCTGCCACATGTCCCTGCTGGACATCGACGAGGGCATCGTGGCCGTGCTCAACAAGGCGGACATCGTGTTCGGGCCACTGGTGGACGCGCAGGAGTTCCCCGAGGGCACCGACGTGGCGCTGGTCGAGGGCGCCGTCAGCAGCCAGGACGACCTCAAGCTGGCGCAGACGGTGCGCGCCCGCAGCAAGGTGGTGGTGGCGCTCGGCGACTGTGCCGTCACCAGCAACGTCCCCTCCATGCGCAACGGCATCCCCGCCAAGAAGCTGCTGGAGCGCGTCTACGTGGAGGGCGCCACCGAGAAGCCGGGCGTGCCCGCCGAGGGCGTGCCGCCGCTCTTGAAGCAGGCGGTGCCGCTGCACGAGGTGGTGAAGGTGGACCTGCACGTGCCCGGCTGTCCGCCCAAGCCGAACGCGATCCTGTTCGCGCTCTCGGAGCTGCTGGAGGGACGCAAGCCGGACCTCGGCTCCAAGCTGCGGTTCGGATAGGGAGAAGCGGATGCCGGAGAAGTCGAAGGCGGAGTCGAAGCGCGCCAAGCGCGGCTTCGTGGCGACCGAGTCGGGCGACACGGCGAAGCTGCAGCCGGTCGAGTCCGGGAGACCTGCGATGAACAAGATCACGATCCACCCCGTGTCGCGCATCGAGGGCCACGCCAAGATCACCATCCACCTCGACGACGCGGGCCAGGTGGCGGGGACGCAGTTCCACGTCACCCAGATCCGGGGCTTCGAGAAGTTCACCGAGGGCCGGCCCTACTACGAGATGCCCTCGATCACCGCCCGCATCTGCGGCATCTGCCCGGTCAGCCACCTGCTGGCCTCGGTGAAGGCCTGCGACGAGATCATGGCGGTGCGCATCCCGGAGACCGCGGCGAAGCTCCGCGAGCTCCTCCACTGCGCGCAGTTCGTCCAGTCTCACGCCCTGTCCTTCTTCCACCTCTCGGCGCCGGATCTCCTGCTGGGCATGGACTACGACCCGGCCAGGCGCAACGTGGCGGGCCTCCTCGAGGAGAACCCGGAGGCGCTGCGCGACGGGATCGCGCTCCGCAAGTTCGGCCAGACCGTCATCGAGCGCCTGGCCAAGGAGCGCGTCCACCCCTCCTGGACCGTCCCCGGCGGCGTCAACAACCCGATGGACCCGCAGGCGCGCGAGAAGACGCTCGCCGAGCTGCCGGCGGCGGTGGCGATCGTGAAGCGGACCCTCGACCTGTGGAAGAAGACGGTCCACAGGTTCCCGGCAGAGATCGAGACCTTCTCCAACTTCCCGACCATGTACGCGGGCCTCGTCGGCCCCGACGGCTCACTGCGCCTGTACGACGGCAACCTCCGCTTCGTGGGCCCCGAGGGCCGGATGGTCGCCGACCAGGTCCACCCGAGCGACTATGCCACCCACATCGGGGAGGCGGCGCTCGCGGACTCGTACCTGAAGGCGCCCTACTACAAGCCCTCCGGCTACCCCGAGGGCATCTACCGCGTCGGCCCCCTCGCCCGCCTCAACGTGGCCGACCGCTGCGGCACCCCGGAGGCCGACAAGGAGCTCGAGGAGTACCGCCAGCGCCTGGGCCGCATCGTGCAAAGCGGCTTCCACTACCACTGGGCACGCCTGATCGAGGCCACCTACGCCCTGGAGCGCATGCAGCAGCTCCTCGACGACCCCACGATCCTGTCGCAGAAGGTGCGCGCCCACGCAGACGTCAACAGCCCCGAGGGCGTCGGCATCATCGAGGCGCCGCGCGGCGTCCTCATTCACCACTACAAGGTGGACGACAACGGCGCGATGGTCTGGGCCAACCTCATCGTCGCCACCGGCCACAACAACCTGGCCATCGGCAAGGGCATCGAGCAGGTGGCGCGGAAGTTCGTCAACGGGCGGAAGCTGCAGGAAGGCGCCCTCAACCGCGTCTCGGCGCTCGTCCGCGCCTACGACCCGTGCCTGAGCTGCTCGACGCACGCGCTGGGGATGGTGCCGCTGCAGCTGACGCTTCTCGGCCCGGGTGGCGAGCGCCTGGACGAGGTGGCGACGGAGTAGCGCCTCACTTCGTCCCGGGCCGTGGCGCCAGTTGGCCTTTCCGTACGCGCTTGAGCAACTGCGCAGCGCTCTCGTCCCCTGCCTTCGCCGCGCGAGACAGCCAATACTCGGCCCGCACCCGATCTCGCGGATCGGCCCCGCCCAGTAGCTTCGCACCGAGGTTGTACTGGGCGATCGGGTGGCCGTTCTCCGCGGCGATCGTCAGCCACAATGCGGCTTCCGGATTCACGCTGCTCTTGCCGGCTGCCGTGCTCTGCAGAAGTCGAAAGGCAGCCTTCGCATCACCGAGGAGCGCCTGGCGCTCCAGCTTCGCCACCTCGGCGGGAGCACTCTGCGACTGCTCCCCAGCGGCCGCTGGAAATGCGGCGAACGCTCCGACGCCGAGAATCGCGGCGACGCAGACGAGTTGGCGCGTCGTCATCCCCACCCCTTTCCCTCCGAAGCTCCGCAACGGAGCCGGGTCCGGACCCGCGTCAGTCTACGGCACCTGCCTCGTGGCTGTTGCCACGGGCTCCGACAAGAAAGAAGATTCGGCGCTGGCACCTGGAGTCGGACGACCGAGGGCAGACCGGAGGAGCGATGAAGCGGATCAGCCGTCGTGGGTTCCTGGCGAAGAGCGTCGCCGCGGGCGTGGCCGCCCGCGCGACCTTGAGAGGACGCGCCTCGGCCGCGCCGATGGGGGCCAACGATGCCATCAGGGTGGCGGTGGTCGGCGTGCGCTCGAAAGGCCAGGACCACGCCAACCAGCTCAAGACCATGAAGGGCGTGCGCCTCGTCGCCCTGTGTGACGTCGACGAGAGGATCCTCGACCAGCGGATTGCCGAGCTCGCCAAGGACGGCCTCCAGCTCGCCCGCTACGTCGACGTCCGCAGGCTCCTCGAGGCGAAGGACGTCGATGCCGTCGTCGTCGCCACGCCGAACCACTGGCACACCCTCATCGGCATCTGGGCCTGCCAGGCCGGCAAGGACGCCTACGTCGAGAAGCCCGTCGCCCACAACGTCTGGGAAGGCCGCCGCCTGGTCGAGGCCGCCACCAAGTACGGCCGCATCGTGGCCGCCGGGACCCAGTCCCGCTCCGACGAGGCGCTCAACGAGCTGGTGCAGGACGTGCGCGCCGGCAAGCTCGGCAGGCTGATCCGCGCCCGCGGCTTCTGTTACAAGCGCCGCGACTCCATCGGCCGCGTGCCCGGCCCGCAGCCGATCCCGGCCGGCGTCCACTACGACCTGTGGTGTGGCCCCTCGCCTCTCGACCCGCTGCGGCGCAAGGAGCTCCACTACGACTGGCACTGGTTCTGGAACGCCGGCAACGCCGACATCGGCAACCAGGGTATCCACGAGATGGACGTCTGCCGCTGGATGCTGGGCGAGGACGCGCTGCCCCCGCGGGTCCTGAGCTTCGGCGGCCGCTTCGGCTACGTCGACGACGCCCAGGTCCCCAACACCCAGGTCGCGCTCCTCGACTACCCCAAGGCGCCCATCCTCTTCGAGGTCCGCGGCCTGCCCGCCAAGTCCGGCGCCGACCACATGGACCACTACCAGGGCATCCGCGTCGGCTACGTGATCGAGGGCGAAGCCGGCTACTTCGCCGGCGCCCTCGGCGGCGGCTGGCTCTACGACCCCGCCGGCAAGAAGGTGAAGCAGTACTCCGGCACCGGCGGCGAGAAGCACATGCAGAACTTCCTCGACGCCGTCCGCAGCCGGCGCGCCCAGGACCTCGCCGCGCCCATCCTCCAGGGCCACGTCTCGACGGCCCTGTGCCTCGTTTCGAACATCTCCTACCGCCTCGGCACCGAGACGCCGCTCCCCGAGCTGAAGAAGCAGTTCGCCTCACGCCCCGAGCTGGCCGACTCGGTCGAGCGCATGCAGGCGCACCTCGTGGCCAACGGGCTGGACCCCTCGCAGACGAAGCCGGCGCTCGGCCCGGCGCTCGAGGTGCTGCCGGAGGAGGAACGGTTCGTCACCGGTGCGGACTACGACGCCGGCTATTTCGCCAACGGCCTGCTGCGCGACCGCCAACGCGAGCCGTTCGCCGTGCCGCAGATGATCTAGCTCGGCCCCGCAGTGAAACGGGCGCGCTTCAGTGCGGAGGCTGATCCGACCCGCCGGCGTTAACGGCGGTTGGCGTCGGCGTACGCAGCCTCTTCGGTACCCAGTAGGTCCGTGCCGCGGGTACCGACACGATCTCCCGCTCCGGGTAGCGAAGCGCGGTCAGCCGGCCGCCGAAGACGCAGCCGGTGTCGATGTTGAGGGTGTTGTTGAGCCACTGCGGCTCGGGGACGGGGGTGTGGCCGTAGACGACCGTCGCCTGGCCGCGGTAGTCCGCGGCCCAGTTGTAGCGGACCGCCAGGCCGTACTCGTCCGTCTCTCCGGTGGTCTCGCCGTAGAGGGCGAACGAGCGGACCGCGGCCGAGCTCCGGCCCTGCATCGACTCCGGCATCCCGGCATGGGCGACCACGAGCTTGCCGTCGTCGAAGACGTAATGGCTCACCCGGTGGTGGATGAAGCCCGCCACCTTCTGGCGGAACGCCTCCGGCTCCCTTTCGAGCTGGGCGAGGGACTCGGCCAGGCCGTGCGCCACCTCCACCCCTCGCCCGCGCAGCTTCTGCAGCAGCTTGACGTCGTGGTTGCCGGGCACGCACAGCGCCGAGCCGGTCTCCACCATCGCCATCACCGTCCGCAGCACCTCCGGGACGTAGGGACCTCGGTCCACCAGGTCTCCCAGGAAGACCGCCTTGCGCCCGTCCGGGTGACGACGGACGTGGCCGATGCCCGCCACGTTCGCCTCGGAATAGCCGAGCTGGTCCAGCAGCGTCGCCAGCTCCTGGTGGCAGCCGTGCACGTCGCCGACGACGTCGAAGGGGCCGTGCTCGTGCCTCAGGTCGTTCCACAGCTTCCGGCGCTCGATCTCCACCGACTCGATCTCCTCCGGCGAGGACAGCACGAGCACGTGCCGGAAGCCTTCATCTCTCAGGTGGCGGAGGGAGCGGCGGAGCTGCTGGGCGTGCAGCCGCACCACCTGCCGGCCCAAGGCGCGGTCCGGCCGGCTGCGGTTGCGCTCGAGGCAGAGCTTGGCCGGGAGGTCGAGGACGATCGCTACCGGCACGCAGTGGTACTCACGAGCCAGCTCGACGATGGGCTTGCGGGCGTCCGCCTCGAGGTTGGTCGCGTCGATGACGGTGAGGAGGCCCCGGGCCAGGCGCTTGCGGGCAACGTAGTGGAGGACGTCGAAGGCGTCGTCGGTGGCGCCCTGGTCGTTCTCGTCGTCGGACACCAGCCCGCGGCAGTGGTCCGAGGACAGGACCTCCGTCGGCGCGAAGTGCTTGCTGGCGAAGGTGGACTTGCCCGCGCCCGTGGGTCCGACGAGAGCGACGAGCGACAGCTCCGGGATGGTGAGCTTCGTCATCACCTACAGCGCTTCGGCCCTTCTCTTGATCCCGTCGAGCCATTGACGCCGGAGCAGACCGCTGCCGGGCACGATGAACCTCCAGTAGCGGGCCATGCCCCGGCGGTTGGACTCGTCCAGGGCCATCACGCGCGTCTCCGTGACGAGCGTGCACCACCCGTCCCCCGCTTCCTCCACGGCGAAGTTGAAGGCCATCTTGATCGCACCCTGCTGCCTATAGGCGGCGAACTCCTCCAGGGTGCGCACCTGGGCGAGGCCCTTCGCCCGCAGATCGGCGATCCAGCCCATCACGATCTCCTGCTCGCCGCCGCCGAGCAGGACACCCGGCGCCGAGAAGGCGTCGAGAATCCGCTTGTCCTGCGGCAACTGGCCGCTCTCGTGGATGCGCAGGGCCGCCGCACGGATCTTCAGGAGCGTGTTCAACGACTTCATGTCGGCGAACGTGGACTGGCGAACCGCCTGCAGCACCTGCTGGGGCCGGGCGTGGATGCGTACCGTGTGCTTCTCCCAGAAGTGGTACTCAGGCAGGATCGCGTCGAGGCGGGTCCTCGCTTGCGCGACGCGGACTGTCGAGGCGGGCCACAGCAGGGCCGCCAGTGCCAGGACTACCCCGCCCGCCAGCAGGAGCGCTCCCACGAGGCGCTTGCGGATGCCCAGGAACCTGAGAGGGATCGCCAGGTTGGCCAGGCCGAAGAGTGCCATGACGATGCCCGCGTAGACGAGCGTGCTCAACAGCTGAAACGACGCCCAGTAGTTGAAGAGCAGGACGGCACCCAGGGCCGCCACGGCAATCAGGACCCACGACACGGTCTTCAATGACATTCGCTCACTCCGTCCGGTGGAACGTCGGCGAGCGCGTGCGACACTACGTCGTTCCGGGCGACTGCGTCAAGACCGCCCCGCGAACCAGCGCCCCGCGAACCAGCAGTCCGGAGAGTCCGCGATGAAACATGCGGCGCCTGCGGCCACGCGACGAGGTCCTGCTCGATCCCCACCCCTGAGCTCCGACCACCCGACGGACGTGAGCCTCCGGGACGTCTCCGCGGACGGGCGAGTGCTCGTGTACGGCGTGCGGCGCGGGGGCGAAGACGAAACCGAGCTGCGAGTGCGCGAGGTGAAGACGTACCAGGACCTGCCCGACGTCCTGCCCCGTGCGCTGCACCGAGGCGTCTCTCTCGACCATCTGCATCCGCCACCACGCTCTCGGCACCTCCACCAGGCAGGATCCCGATGTCTTCGGTGGCGGCTATGCAAAGGGCGCGTGGGTGGGCGCCCGGGTGTCGGTGAGCCGGCAGTAGCGGTGCTGACACCCTTTCTGCGTGGTGAAGGCCGGCACCCTCTACTACAACGACTCGGTCTCGGTGCCCCAGGCCGGCAGGCTCGATTTCAACATCGACTGGACCTTCCCCACGAGCATCATCGGCGTGTACCTCGTCCCGGCGAACACCTGCAGCATCAGTGAGTTCAATGCGCGGACCTGCAACTTCCTGCTGAGGTCGGAGGGCGCGACCACACCGAAGCCACGCAAGGTGTCGGCCAACGTCTCGGCCGGGAGCTTCCGCTGGATGATCGCCAACTTCAACGGCGTTACAGGTACCAATACTGACCCCGTGGACGAGTCGGCCGCGTTCCAGATCGTCCTGTCGGTGGGCGACTGCGCGCCGATCTCCATGGTGCCCGCAGCAACGCGGGCCAGATGCTGCACGTGGGCGCAATCGAGCCGCTGCTCTGATCCGTCCGGCCGATCGTTCGCGTCTCGACTACGGTTGCACGAACTCCGCGGTGGCGCCGCACGTGCGGATGCTGTTGGCGATGCCGGCGGCCCACTCCTTCGTGTACCAGAAGACGACCCGCGAGGAGCGGCCGCGCATGAGCGCGGCCTCGTCGCCGATCGTGCGGTGGGAGGCCAGCTCGCGGTTGAACAGCTCGGTCAGGCAGCTGACGGTTGCCTGCTGCTTCGGGTCCCAGGTGGCCCGGACGTAGTAGCGGTCGCCCTGCGGGGAGCCGGTCGGCACGGGGACGGCGGTCGGCTGCGCGGCGAGGGTGAGCGTCTTCGCCGCGCCCGGGTTGCGCGCCCTCGTGCGGGCCAGGATGGCCTCGGCGTCCGCGCGGGGCAGCCCCGCCAGCGTAGTCCTGGCCTCGGCGCGACGCAGCGGGCTGCCTGTCGCCAGGTCCTCGGCCAGCATGTCGGCGGCCCCGCCGGTCTCCAGCACGCGCCGGGCCTTGTAGGCCAGCTCGGGGTCCGAGTGGTGGGACAGCGTATAGAAGGTCAGGATGGTCGGGGTGCCGTTGCCGGGGGCACCCAGCACCTCGCGCGCGGAACCACTGGCGAGCACGCGGTCGATGGCCTCGATCCTGGAGCCCACGTCGCTGCGGTCGCCCTGCAGCACCTCCACGACCGCCTTCACCTCGGCCGTCGTCAGGGGGGCCGCGTGCCGGGGCACGGCCGCCGGCGACGACTGCGCCATCACCACGCCGTTCAGCAGCCACCACGCGTGCGTCGGCGCGGGCGGGTAGGTCTTCCTCCGAAGTGTGTTCGTCTGGCTCTTCTCGTCCCAGACGATCTCGAAGACGGGATCGGCGTCAGTCGGGTCGAACACCAGGTCGAGGGTCGACCGGGGCGAGGTGGTCCCCTTGGCGTACTCCAGCGCGAAGTGCTGGCCGGTGGTGAAGGGCTTGGTCTGGATGACCATGAAGTCCACGTCCCGACGCAGGTCGCTCACGGTGCCGAAGAGCGTCTTCCACTCGTTCCTGAAGTACACGTCGCGCCCGCTGAGCTGCTCGTAGGAGGCCAGGTCGTTGATCCGGCCCTGGAAGACGTACGTCGCCTGCTGGTGCCCCCACCACCAGACGATGCAGACGCCGGCCAGGACGATGCCGGTGCCGAACGTGGAGTAGGTCAGGAGTCGCCACATCCGCGCGTCATCCGGCGCGTTCCTCTGCTCCGCCTTGTCCAGCCGGTCGGCCATGGACCACGTCAGAACCATCAGGAAGAGGATGGCGAAGGCGAAGGGGCCGAACTGGTAGACCCACTGCACCCAGTCCTGCCAGTCCGCGGTCGCGGAAGCGCCCAACGGCAGCCACATCTGTGCCTCCTGCCTCAGCGGCGACGTGCGCGGGCCGGCCGTGCGCTACCGCGCGAGCGAGCCCGTGCCTTCGCCGTGCGCTTCGCCGTACCCTTCGCCGTACGCTTCGCCGGCGCCTTCGCTGTCGGCTGCGCCAGCGCCGGCGGTCTGACCGCGGCGGCGATGGCGGTGAGGTCGAGATCACCCGCCTTCATGAGGCTCTCGGAGTGGAGCAGGTCGCCCGGGGTGACGAAGTCGGCTGCGGTCCGGAAGAGCAGGTCCAGCGGCGACGCGGCAGCGGCCAGGCCGGCGCCGGCGAGACGGGGTTGGACCGGACGGCTCGCGGCCAGCGCCTCGGCGAAGCGGAGGACGGCCTCCTGCATCTCCTCGTCGGACAGGGACGGCATCGGCGCCGCTCCTGCAGCGGCCCTCGGGGGCGCGGTGGCCTCGGCGAGGTACCGCTCGATCAGCGCGTCGATGCCGGCGCGATCGGGCGCCGCCGGCACGCCACGGGCCGCCGCCGTGGGCCGGATCGGCACCGCCGGGCGCCAGGCGCGCGGGGCCCGCGAGCCGATGAGCGCCAGCAGGCTCTCCGGGTGGACGCCGCGGCCCCTCGGCGCGGGCGGCGCTGCCCCGACACGCGACGTCGGTGGCTGCGCCGACATGCGCAGCGGGTTCACCTCGATCGTGTACTCGTCGACGAGCGGGGGCAGGGCCTCGTCGTAGCAGCGGTACACGAACTCGGAGCAGATCATGGGCTCCTGGCCCATGGCCGTCATCTTCACGATCAGGCTCGCCGCGCCGTCGAGGACCTTGCGGATCAGGGCCCGCAGGACCGGCGTCACCTTGGGCTTGCGGGTCAACGCCAGCAAGGCCAGGAGCAGCAGCTGCTCGTAGGCGTAGCGCTGGCCTTGGTTCAGGTACTCGTTGGCGCGGGTGAGCACGGGGGCCATGGTCGCCGGCGTGTGACGGAGCCGGAAGGCGCTGACGCGCAGCTCGCCGGCGACGCTGGTGGCGAGCGGCCGCCGCTGCAGGCCGTCCGCCAACGCCTCGCCGACGCAGTCGTCGCCCAGGTACAGGCCCGCGTGGTTCACGTCCGGGTCGTCGAAGAAGCGGATGGCCCGGCCGATCCAGCTGTCGCTGCGGTAGAGCAGGACGTCGGCGGGGGCCAGGTTGCCGGCCGTCAGCATGGTGTCCATCGTCGAACCTCGAGTCTCCCGGAGAGCCGCCCGCACGTGGCGCCGCGGGTCCATGCAGGCGGGACCTCGAGCGGACCGCCTTCGAACATGCGGCCACGACTGCCGAGTCGGCGGCCTGTCGACCGAACGGTCGTGGTGAGACTGTCCAGGGAGTGTGACTTGGGCGGAGCATACCCGACTCGGCTTGGCCGGGGTCGCTTGCTTTTCTCTTGCCCCCACCGGGATTCTGGCTGACAAGGTGCGACTCACCAAGGAGTTGACGCATGCGCGGGCAGCGGCTGGACGGTGGTGATGCGGCGGAGATCCGCGAGCCGCCCAGGGCCGTTGAGGGTACGATCAGCCCACACCTGCGTTGCCGTGCAGGGCACTCGTCCACCCGGAGGCGGACCATGGCGAGGTACGACCAGGCGCGGTTCCGCGCCACGCACAACAGTTATTCCCCGGGCCGCGGCGCGATCGACGCGCAGCTGGACTGCGGCGTCCGGCTGATCGAGTTCGACATCCACGCCGGCGGCTACGCGGATCTGCACGACTTCCGTCTCGGCCACCTCAAGCCGGGGATGGAGGTCGCGCTCGGCGACGGCAACCCGGACACGCCGATGCTGAAGGAATGGCTGCGCACCGTGGCCGACTGGTCGGACCGGCACGTGCACGCGCCGGTGACGATCGTGCTCGACTCGAAGAACGACCTCGCCGGCGCGGGGTGCGGCAGCCCGGAGGACCTGAACCGCGAGCTGAGCGAGGCCTTCGGAGACCGGCTGTTCACGCGGGAGGACTACGAGGCGCTCGGCGGCTGGCCGGAGGTCACGGACCCGCAGCTTCTGAACGCGGTCCTGTGCGTCCTCTCCGGCGACGGGAACACGCGCGCGTCCTACCGCTGGGCGTTCGGGTCGCAGCCGGCGCTGGCCATCAACGCGGTCGGCGACGTCGTCCTCGTCTACCGGGCGCGCTCGGGCGACCTCCACGCCTTCCTCGGCACGATCGACGCGGCCGGAGCGGTGACCTGGCAGCACAAGTCGACCTGCTGCTTCAGCCCGCTGCCGCTCTCGCAGCCCGCAGTCGTCGTCAACGACGGCGGCTGGGTCGTCGCCGCCCACCAGTTCGAGCCGCCTCCGGAGTTCGTCGGCTCCCGCCTGCAGAGCATCGTGGGCCGCATCGGCCCCGACCGCCACCTGGCCTGGTTTCACGGCGACATCTTCGCGATCGGCGGCGGGCCCCGCCTCACGCTCGACGGCAGCGAGATCCGCGAGCTGCACACCGACAGCGGCGGCCGCGAGACGATGCGCGGCGTCCTCGACACGACCAGCGGCCAGGTCGACTGGGGTCGGCTGCAGCGCGCCACGGCCGCCCCCCCGCCCACGAGCTCCGTCGTCTTCCGCGGGACCACCTACCGGTGCGGCGTCGACGCCCAGGGCGCCATCGTCTTCGGCGCTGCCGGCGGAACGCTGCTCCCCGTCCGCTTCCGCCAGGTCATGTTCGTCGAGGAGCAGAAGGGCGACGACCGCGACACCATCCCCGATGCCCTGTTCTTCGCCGCCGACGCCAAGGACACGTCCGCCCTGGCGGCTGCAGCCGCGCGGGGTCAGGTCACGCGCGCCTGGGGCTTCGAACCGTCGGACATCCCCGGCCCGGCGCTCATCGACGCCACTGACGATCCGCGCGCGGCCTGGTACCAGGACTTCACGACGCACGAGGGCGCCACGGCCTGACGGGCGGCAACGGCCGTCAGAAGGCCGCGAGTGACGCACCTCACACTGGGAGCTGTCGCGCGCACAACTCGATTGACGCCATTGCCCAGCTAGCGTCGTTCGTACAGACGCCCCGGTTCATCTCAATCCACTGACGCTGGCGCGAAGGCCTGCGAGCGACCGGCCGGCCGCCAGTGAGTCGCGACAGGGAGGCGAGCGAGCGATTCTGTGAGGCTGCGATGACGACGCGAACGCGTCAACGCCTTCAGCCTCGACTCCAGCTCGTCCTCCAACGGGTCGGGCCAGGCCTCGGGCCTCGCCCTCTCCACCGCCAACCTGTACTCGGCGGTCCAGCCGGCAGCCTGTACGGCCTGCAGGCCAGCAACCCCGTCGACCCCGAGGTCGGCTACAGGGGACCGTCGCTGCTCCATGGCACGGCGAACGACCCCATGGTCGGCCGGAAGATCGGTGGCGTGAACGTCTTCGGCGGCGGCCTTGCGCTCTTCGCCTCCGACCGGAAGCTGGTCGGCGGGCTGGGGGCGAGCGGCGACCTCCTGCGCGGACCACAACATCGCCTGGCGCGTCGCGCCGGCGGCTTCGGCCACCCGACCTGCCTCAACGCCTCGGGCTCCGAGTCGCTTCCGGCTGTGCAGTAGCAGAGGCTCGACCCGCACCGCCCAGCGGCAGACGCCGGCGGCTGGGCGGATGCGCTGGCCAGGGAGTCCTGGCCCGCGGCAGCGCCGGCGCGGCGTCGTAGTCCCGCTTGAAGCGCGCGTGCAGCGCCTCCCTCTTCTCCTGCCACTGCCGCTGCAGCTCGCGGGCCCGCTGCTCCATCTCCTCCTCGATGGCTCGGGTCTCCGCACACTTGAGAAGGCCGTCGTGGAGCTTCGTGGCCGCCGCGTCGAGGGTGGTCCGGTAGTGGAGCTCGGCCACGCGGACGGCCTCCTGGTGCGCGTCGTTCGCCAGCTCGGAGGCGCGCCGCTCGACCTGAGACACCGACTCGTTCGCCGCCTGGAAGTCCTCCCGGGCCCGGTCCCAGGCGACCTCGAAGTCCGCCTGGATGCGCGCGAGCTCCTTCTCGTGGCGCGCCACCTCTTCGGCGCGCGGGAGCGCCTGCTGGCTGAGGGGCAGGCTTCTCGCGATCTTCTCCAGCGCATCCTCGTGCTTGCGGTTCTCCTCCGTGCGGCGGTCGTCCCTCGCGCGCTCGGCCGAGCGCTCCGCCTTCTGACGGGCCTGGTCGTTGGCGGCAAACTGCTCGCGGCGCTTGTCGGCGACGACGGCCATGGCGGCGTCGCGGACGGCGGCGGCGCGCTCGCGGTCCGTGGAGAGCTCCGCCGCGGCGGCGCCGCGCGCGGCCTCCGCCGCCTGGACGAGCGCGCGACCTGCGGGGACGTCGGCGACCCGCTTCAGCCGCTCCGCCTCCAGCCCGGCGACCTCGCCGTCGTGGGCGGCGTCGAGCGCCTGCAGGTCTTTGCAGTACTGGAGCAGTATCTCGTTCTTGCGGAGCGCGCTACTGGTCGGCATGTCCCACCCCCGCAGTGTGTACCCCGGCCCCTCCGCGGACTGCAAATTGGATTTGTGCGACGCGCCGATCCGCCCGAAACGGCTGGAACGCGGGCGGCGGGGATCGAGGCCGACGGGAGCGGCGCTCAGTCCACCGCGTCCGGCGGATTCCACCAGCAGGCGCCCTTGCCCGCGATCGCCTCGCCGGCGCGGCGGCGGACGTCCTCCATCTGGTCGGCCGTGAGCGGCCGGAAGGACTCGGCGGCGGCGAACGCCGCGTCCTGCTCGTTCGGGTAGCTGAGGCCGAGAAGGGCCACGTCGGGGTCTACCGTCAGCGTGTAGTGGAGGCAGTCGGCGACGCTGAGGCGCGGCAGCAGCGAGCCGGTGTCGTCGGTGCCGCCCGAGCTGCGCTTGCCGCGGGGGCGGACGGTGAGAGGGCGCTGGTAGCCTTCGGTGTCGCCGAGGAGCTTGCCGGCGCCGAAGGTCTTGAAGCAGACGGTGCCGACGCCCCGGCGGCGGGCCTCGGGCAGGATCTCGGTCTCGTAGCGGCGATCGACGAAGGGACCGATCGGGAACATCAGCACGTCGCAGCGGCCGGACGCGATGGCGCGCTGCAGCACGTCGGGGTGATGCGACGAGATGCCGACGAAGCGGGCGCGGCCGGCCTTCCTCTCCGCGTCCAGCTGGTCGAAGCCGCCGCCGGGCCTCAGCAACCTCTCCCAGCTCTCCACCGTCGAGCAGCTGTGAAACACGAGCAGGTCGAGGCTCGGCAGCGCCAGCCGCTGCAGGCTGTCCGCGACCTGCGGCCCGACGGGCTGGTCGAGGTGGTCGATCTTGTCGATGACGAAGACGCCGTGGCGGCGGCCGGCGAGCGCCCGCCCCACGATCGCCTCGCTGTAGCCGTCCTCGTACATCGGCGCGGTGTCGACGAGGTCGAGGCCGGCGTCGAGGGCGCGGCACAGCGTCGCCGCGCACGTTTCCAGCGGCAGGCTGCGGTCGGCGAGGTCGCCGATGCCGAGGCGGGTGACCTGGACGCCGGTGCGGCCGAGAGGACGGCGCTCGCGAGGCAAGCCCATGCCGCGATTGTGGGCCAGGCGCGGCTTCCCGTGGGCGGCTTCGTCTACCGCTGGGCGAGTGCCCTGGGCAGCGCGTCCAGGAACTCGCGCACGCACGCCAGCTGGCGGTTCTCCGAGACGAAGTCGAGCTCCGTCGAGACCCGCAGGCGCGGCTCGCCGCCGGGGACGCGGTCGAAGTCCCGGGGCACGGTCGGACACTGGTCGAGCAGGCTCGTGAGGACCACCCACGACGGCTGGTCCAGCACCGCCACCACCTCGATCGCGTCACGGGCGCGCCAGGGCTCGCCGGCGCCGGCGTCGCGCAGCAGCCGTCTTGCGGTGTCTCTGGCCTGGCGCTCGACCGCATCCGCGCCTCTCACCCCGGACAGCACGTCGGCCAGCCGCCTCGCCGTGAGCAGGCTGACGTCCTCGTACAGCCGGCGCCAGCCGGCGCGGAACCCGCTCACCAGGCTGTGGCCGTCGGCGCCGTTCTCCAGGCCGAGGTTGCAGACGGCCAGCGCCGCGTCGGTGGCCTCGACCGGCCGGAAGCGGCGCGACCGGAACGAGCAGCCGCTGATGAGGACGTTCGCGAGGAAGGCGAGCTCCTCGGTGCACCGGCCGTAGACGGCCGGGTCCTGCTCCTGCAGGGCGAGCAGGTGGGCGCGCACGCGCGACAGCCGCTCGTCTCCTCTTGCGGGCAGAAGCGGAGGCGTGCCGCGCGGGGCTCCCGGCTCCTCGACGCTGGCCAGGAACTGCTCGATCTCCCGCTCCAGCGCGTCGGCGGGTGCCGCCCGCTCACGCTCGACCGCCGGCTCCAGATTGCTCTTGGCGCGCGCCTGCAGCTCGCGGAAATAGACGGCCGTCACCGGGTCCTCGGCCAGCTCGCCGGCGGGGACCGGCGTCCGCGCGAGCTTCAGGAACGCGGCCGCCTGCGCCGGAGTCAGGTAGCCGCTCGCCTCGCGGCGGTCCTCGCGGGCCGCCGCCATGTCCGCCACCAGTTGCTCGTCGGAGCTCAGCACCTCGTACAGGCCGCCGTTGTCGACGATGTACTCGGTCGAGAGGCGGGCGCAGCGCCGCACGAGCTGCGCGAAGACGGGGTGGTGGTCGTGCTCGAGGCTCGAGAGCACCGACAGCACGGCGTCCCAGGATGCCGCGCGGCGGGCGACGATCGTGTAGCCGCCCATCTCGTGGCTGGGATTCCGGCCGAGCGCGCCCTCGAGCAGCGTGTCTGCGTCGAAGCCCTCCCATTCCGAGCCCAGCTCGGCGGCGGCGGCCTGCACGATCGCCAGCTCCTGGTCGAGCACGAACACCAGCCTGCTGACGGCGGCGGTGACGAAGTCGGGGTCCATGCCGGCGATCTTGCGCGCGGCGACCTCGGGGCCCAGCTCCGCCAGAACCTCCAGCCAGAGCGCGAAGCGGTCGGCGTCGAACTCCTCCTCGGCCCCGGCCTGCGCGCTCGCCCACAGGTCCTCGTCGAAGACCCGCGTCAGCTGCTCGGTGGTGGCGAGCGCGAGGATCTCGCCGCACTCCTCGAGCCCGCAGTGGCGCACCAGCCGGTGCAGCCGCTGCGGGTCGAGCCTCTGCACGAGCTCGGGAAGGTGCGGCGCGTCGAGGAGACGCGCGACGACACGACGAGGCGAGGCCTGCTGAACGGCGTGTGGATCCATGGAACGATCCCCGCCGGGCAGGGTAGCACCGAGCGCGTCCGGTAACTACTGTAATAGGAAGTGGTTAGGCGGATTTTGTGATTGACTTTCACCCTCGATCCGCGCTATCGTGGGGGTGGCTGGAACGATCCCCAAGACGTTCAGCCGCCACGTCCTTCCAGGAAGCCACCGGTTCCAGGAGCGGATCCCAGGATGGGCCGTCGCCGCCCCAGCCCGCCCCGTCAGCCCCGGCCGGCGACCAAGGGCTGGGACTGGCGCAAGCCTCCGAAACCGACGAAGCTGCGTTGAGAGGCATCGCGCCGCGGCGAGCGGTGAGCGCCAGCCGCGACGCCGTCCTGAGCCGTGCAAGACGTTCCCGTTGACCTGGGCGCCTCTGCGATCCCGGCAGCCGGTCAGGCGTCGCCGGCTCCTCGAGCACCGACGCGTCGATCTGGAAGACGCCTCCCCTCCATTGGTACCCGGAGCGGGCGAGAAGGTTCCGTTCCGGGTACGATCCGAACAGGACGACGGCTGACCGGAGAGGAGCTTCGCGCTCATGTACTCGCTCGTGCTGCTGGCGCATTCCTGGCTGCGCTGGGCTGTGCTGTTGCTGGCGATCGCGCTGCTGGCGCGGACGGCGGTCGGCTGGCTGCGCTCCCGCCCCTGGGCGCGCGCCGACGATCGGCTGCAGGTCGCGCTGGTGGGAGTGCTGGACCTCGAGCTGCTGCTCGGCCTGCTTCTCTACGTCGGCCTAAGCCCGCTCACGCGCAGCTTCCTCGCCGACCCGGCCGTGGCCATGAGGGCTCCCGTGCTGCGCTTCTTCGGTGTCGAGCACGTGGTGGGGATGGTCCTGGCCGTCGCGGTCGCCCACGCGGGGCGCGTCGTCTCACGGCGCGCGGCCACCCCGGCGCACCGTCAGCGCGGCGCCTGCCTCGCCGCCCTGGTGGTGCTGCTGCTGGCGGTGGCGGCGATCCCCTGGCCGGCCCTCAGCTACGGCCGGCCGCTGTTCCGGACGGCGGACCTTTCCCGCGGCACGCGGCTGGCCGACGCCTCCGGCTATATCATTCGCTGATATAGCTGGAGGCCCGCGGCCAGGGTAAGCTCCGCGCCATGCCGACGGCCCCGCCCCTCCCGCAGACCCCACCGGCAGCGACCGGCCCCGCGTCGTCCGCGCTCGCCCGGCCCCGCGCGGCTCGCCGGGTGTTCCTCGGCTGCCTGCTCTACATGAGCGGTCTCACGCTCGTCTGGCTCTTCTTCGCCGTGACCGGCCGTGACGGCGGCCTCTTCTTCCGCGTCTACCGGATCGACGCCGCGACGGTCGCGCGCATCCTGAGCGGCTTTCTCTTCTTCTGGATCGGCTGGGGCTGGCTCTGGTATTGGCTGAAGCGCCTCCTGCTGCGACGGGTGGCCCGCTTCTCGCCCGAGGAGCTGGCCGAGAGCTTCGCCTCGCGGATCGGGACGCCCTTCGAGCTGCGGGAGCTGCTGGCCCGTCACTCGGAGCGTCGCATCCGCATCGTCGACATGATCACCCGCCGCGGGCGCACCTCGCCGCTGTTGCTGGCGGGGTTCGTCTATCTCTACTTCCACATCTCCAGAACACCCGGCGCCCAGTCGCTGGCCATGGGCATCCAGGACAACTGGCTGGACTCGGTCGTCCTCGCCGCCGCCATGCTCGGCGCGTACCACTCCAGCGGCTTCTTCGGCCGCGCGCTGTACGGCGCCCACGCGCGGGTGATGGACGGGCGGCTGGCGCGCGCCAACTGCCTGGTGGCGGCGACCATGTGGATGCAGTTCAAGTTCGTGATGATCCCCGTCGGCCTGCGCCTGGCCGGCGTGTTCCCGGCCGACACCTACGCGGCGCTCTTCGTCTTCATCTGGATGAGCTACATCGTCGCCGACACCCTGTCCGAGGTGGTCGGCTCGCTGCTGGGCAAGCAGAAGCTGCGGGTGTGGGGCGTGGGCGAAGTCAACCGCAAGTCGGTGGCCGGCACCTGGGCCTGCTTCCTGGGCTCGCTGGCCGTGTGCCTGGCCGTCGTCGTGGCGCGCCAGCTGCCGCCGTCCTGGCTGGCGCTGGCGGTGGTGGTCTCGGTCGCCAACACCGCGCTCGAGCTCTTCTCGCCGCGGAGCACCGACGACTTCACCATGGCGACGGCGAACGCGCTGCTCTGCTGGGGATTCGGCGCGCTGGTGTACTGAGGCAGCGCTCGATGGGGGGCGAAACCAAGAGGCCCGGTCGAGGTGGTAACCCGCGTGGACCGTGTGGGCGACCTGCGCACCCGCCGAGCGCGCTCACCCTGCGCACGCCCGCGACGGCGTCGCCAACCACGGCTGCCACTGCCAGATGGTCGGCTACCTCGAACGCCCCCTCGTGATCGTGGTCATGACCAACTCGGAGGTGGCCTACTCGTCGTAGCTCCGCCGGGGTCAGGTCTCGAGGGTGAGCGCGACGGTTACCTTCCCCCAGGATCGTGCGCTATCCTCGCGCCCCGTATGGCACACCATCACTCGGTCCGCTCCCTTCTCGTCGCCACCGCGGTTGTGCTCGCGGCCCTCCTCGCCGGATCCGCGCCGACGAGCGCCGCCGCAGACGCCGTCCCGCCCTACCGCAACCCGAAGCTGTCGGTCGAGGAGCGGGTGAACGACCTCGTCTCGCGCATGACGCTCGAGGAGAAGGTCGGCCAGCTTCTGATGCTGGATGCGCGGCCGGACGACCTCTCGTTCGTCAACTCCCGCCAGCCCGGGTCGCTGCTGCACATCCTGGGCGGCAAGATCGACCGCGCGATGGACCTGGCGGCGAGGAACCGGCTCGCCGTCCCGCTGCTGATCGGGGAGGACGGCATCCACGGCCACTCGTTCTGGAAGGACGCGAACATCTTCCCGACCCAGCTGGCGATGGCGGCGAGCTGGAACCCCGGGTTGCTCGAGCGGATGGGCCGCGTCACCGCCGAGGAGATGGCGCCGACCGGCATCCACGAGACCTTCTCGCCCGTGCTCTGCCTCACCCGCGACCTGCGCTGGGGCCGCGTCGGCGAGACCTTCGGCGAGGACCCCTACCTGATCGGCGAGCTGGGTGCCGCGCTCATCCACGGCTACCAAGGCAAGGGGCTCGACGATCCGACCGCGGTGCTGGCCACCGCCAAGCACTACGCCGGCTACTCCGAGACCCAGGGCGGCCGCGACGCCTCCGAGGCGGACATCTCGCGGCGCAAGCTGCGCAGCTACTTCCTGCCGCCGTTCGAGCGCGCGGTGCGGGCGGGCGCGATGATGTTCATGACCGGCTACCAGTCGACGGAAGGCGTTCCTTCCACCGCCAACCGGTGGCTGCTCACCGAGGTGCTCAAGGACGAGTGGGGCTTCAAGGGCGTGGTGGTGACTGACTGGGACAACGTCGGCCGCATGGTGCACGAGCAGAGGGTCGCCGCCACCTACGCCGACGCCGCCATCATCGCGCTGCGGGCCGGCAACGACATCATGATGACGACGCCTCAGTTCTACGAGGGGGCGATCGAGGCGGTGAGGAGCGGCCGGCTGAAGGAGTCGGAGATCGACGCGCCGGTGCGGCGGCTGCTGGCGCTGAAGTTCCGCATGGGCCTGTTCGAGAACCCGCGGCGGCCGGACCTGGCGAAGGCTGCCGTCGAGGTGGCGCGGCCGGACCACCGCGCCGCCGTCCTCGACGCCGCGCGGCAGAGCCTGGTGCTGCTGCAGAACGACGGCCTGCTGCCGCTCGACCCGGCGAAGGTCCGCTCGATCGCCGTGGTCGGCCCCAACGCCGACGACGACCTCCAGCAGCTCGGCGACTGGTCGCTCGGCTCGCCCCAGCATCCGCCCGAGGCCGGCAAGCACCCGCGCGAGAGGACGGTCACCGTGCTCGACGGCATCAAGGCGGTGGCGCCCAGGGGCACGACGGTCCGTTACGAGAAGGGCTGCGCCATCAACGGCTCGGAACTGTCGGGCCTCCCCGCCGCGGTGGCCGCGGCCCAGGCCTCGGACGTGGTGGTCGCGGTCGTCGGCGACCACCTCGACTTCATCGGAGAGGAGAAGAGCACGGCCACCCTCGAGATGCAGGGCGGGCAGCCGGCGCTCCTCGACGCGCTGGAGAAGACCGGCAAGCCGATGATCGTGGTGCTCGTCAACAGCAAGCCGCTGGTGCTGCCGCCGGCGGTGAGGCGCGCCGGCGCCATCCTCGAGGGCTTCAACCCCGGGATGGAGGGCGGCCGCGCGATCGCCGAGGCCGTCTTCGGCCAGCTCAACCCCTCGGGCAAGCTGACCGTCTCCTTCCCCGTCCACGTCGGCCAGCAGCCGGTCTTCTACAACCAGGTGCGCGGCCAGCACGGCAGCCGCTACGCCGACCTCACGCAGGAGCCGCTGTTCCCCTTCGGCCACGGCCTGAGCTACACGAGCTACCGCTACTCGAACCTGCGCCTCGCCTCGCCGACGCTCGGCCACGGGCAGTCGGCCGCGGTCTGGGTGGACGTCGAGAACGCCGGCCCGCGCGCCGGTGACGAGATCGTGCAGGTCTACGTCCGCGACGTGGTCACCTCGGTCACCTGGGTGGACAAGGCGCTGAAGGGCTTCGCACGCGTCCACCTCGAGCCCGGCGAGAAGAAGACCGTGCAGATCAAGCTGCCGTGGGAGGCCCTCCAGCTGGTGGACGCCGACGGCCGCTCCGTGGTGGAGCCTGGCGAGTTCCAGATCCTGGTCGGCCCCTCGTCGCGCGACCGCGACCTGCTGAGGGCGAAGCTGACCGCGGAGTGACGCTCAGCCGACCAGCTCCCAGCCCTTGCGGTAGTCTCGGCCGAGGAGCCTGTTCGCGCCCTCGTCGTTGGTGACCTTCGCGCTGGCGGCGTCCCACACCAGCCGCCTGCCGCCCAGGCGCAGCGAGATCGCGGCCAGGTTGAAGGCGTCGGAGATGGGCCCGGCCAGGGTGAAGCTGCCGAAGGTCGGCGGCCCGCCGCGGAAGTGGTCGAGCCAGACCGGCTTCTCGTCCTGCTCCGCGGGCGGCAGCACCGTGGGACCGGCAGCCGTCCGGAACTCCCGGGCCTTGCGGTAGGGGATGATCATCGGGTCCTCGGACTCGAAGCCCCCCAGGATCTTCCCCTTGTCGCCGACGTAGAGGATCCCCTCCGCGGGCAGCTGGCGGTTGTCCTCGTCCAGCTCCTCCGGCGGACGCGGCTTGATGCCGCCGTCGTACCAGAAGAGGTCCAGCGCCGGGCGGCTGCCTTTCGCGGCGAAGCGGAAGCGGATGGTGCAGGCGGTGGGAAACGAGTAGTCGTTGGCGATCGCCACGCTGACGTGGTCAGCCAGGGTGCAGACGTGGGTGGGGCTGGTCTCCACCACCGTTGGGGCGTCGAGGTCGAACTGCTGGAACACGCGCCACAGGCTGTAGTGGCCCATGTCGGCGACGGCGCCGCCGCCGAACTCGTACCAGCCGCGGAAGACCGCGTGCGTGTAGTGCGGGTGGTACCGCCGCGGGAGCGAGGGGCCCAGCCACAGGTCCCAGTCGAAGTCCTTGGGAACGGGCGGCGTGTCCGTGGGGATGACGTCGTACTGGGGCCAGACCGGGCGGTTCGACCAGTTGTGGATCTCGCGCAGCGTGCCGATGGCGCCGCGGTCGATCCAGTCCTTGACGATGCCGACCGAGGCGCCGGCGATCGAGGGCAGGAAGTGGGTCGCCAGCTTCGTCTTCTTCGCGGTGTCGACCACCAGCCGCGCCTCGAGCAGCCGGTTGGCGAGCGGCTTGTGCATCAGGACCCTCCGGCCCTTGCGCATGGCCGCCACCGCCACCGTGGCGTGCAGGTGGTCCGGCGTCATCACCTTGACCGCGTCCACGTCCTCCTTGTCGAGCAGCTCGCGGAAGTCCGCGTACATGCGGACGCCCTTGAACTTGTCCGTCGCCCGCTGCCTCGCGTAGAAGAGCTCCGCCAGCTCGCGGCCGACCTCGCGGCCGCCGGGCACGCCTCCCTTGTCCTTGCGCCAGTCCGGCATCTCCAGCGCCGTCGCCAGCTCGCTCCGTACCGAGTCCTTGCCCCACTCGACGTAATCGGTGCTCTCGCGGTTGGGATCGCAGACGGCGACCACCTGGATCTCCGGCACGCGCAGGAGCGCCGGCATCTCGGTCAGGCCCTCGGTCCCGCAGCCGATGTAGCCGAAGGTGAGCTTGTCGCTGGGGGCCACGTGGCCCTGGCCGCCCAGGACGTGCCGGGGGACGATGGTGATGGCGGCGGCCGAGGCCGCCGTGGTGCCGAGGAACTGCCGCCTCTTCATCTGGGAGCTCATGCCCTTTCTCCTTGCCCGACGTGCGGAACGGCGCATGGTAGCGCAGCGGCGCGCGCAGTGGTGGCAGGCGTATCCTCGGCCGGAGTCGCGGGAACCATGCTGCGGGCAGGTGCGGGTGCGGGTGCCCTTGAGATCACGGGAATGAGCCTGAAGCGTCGCCTGCTGCACTGCTTCGGTGCGGTGGCGGCCTGCACCCCGCTGTGGGCGCAGGAGGCGCCGCCTGGGGGGGAGATGCCGGCGGCGCTGCGCGCGGGGCAGGTGCTGCCGGCGGTGCGCAGCACGACGAAGACCGACCAGAGCTACGCCCTCTACCTGCCGTCCGGCTACTCCGCGGCGGCACGCTGGCCCATCGTGCTCGTCTTCGATCCGGGGGCGGTCGGGACCCGGCCGCTGCAATTGATGAAGGCCGGCGCCGAGCGCTACGGGTACGTGCTCGCCGCCTCCAACAACTCCCGCAACGGCTCCGGGAAGGGAAGCTTCGACGCTGCCAACGAGATGTGGGCCGACCTCCACCGCCGGCTGGCCCTCGACGACCGGCGCGCGTACCTCGCCGGCTTCTCCGGCGGCGCCCGGGTGGCCGCCGCGATGGCGAGGATCTGCCACTGCGCGCGTGGCGTCTTCCTGGACGGGGCCGGCTACTACGGCGGCACCTCCCCGGCGCCCGGCGAGACCTTCGCGGTGTTCGCCATCGCCGGCACCTCCGACTTCAACTACGGCGAGCTGCTGAAGCTCGACGCCGACCTCGAACGCCTCGGCCGCCGCCACTTCCTCCGCCGCTTCGACGGCGAGCACGCCTGGGCGCCGGCGCCGGTGTGGGACGACGCCTTCGGCTGGGCGACGATGCAGGAGATGAAGGACGGCCTGCGCGCCCGGGACGAGGCGCTGGTCGCCAGCCTGCTGGCGGGGACGCTCGAGCGCGGCCGCGCCCGCGAGGGCGCCGGCCAGACCCTCTATGCGCTCGAGGACTACCAGGCGAGCCTCGCCGCGCTCGACGGCCTGGTGGACACGAACCCGCTGAAGGAGCGCGTGGCCGCACTCGCCGGCGATTCCAGGGTCGCCTCCGCCCGGAAGCAGGAGAAGGCCGACCTGGAGAAGGAGGCCGGCCTGGGGGGCCGCATCTTCGGGATCATGGAGGCGATGCGCGAGCCCGAGGCGGACCTGGTCGCGCTGAAGGGAGACGCGGGCTCCCGGGTCCGGTCACTCCGCGGCGAGCTGGAGCGGGCGTCGCGACCCGAGCGGCGGGCCTCGCTGCAGCGCGTGCTCGGCGGGGTCTTCGTCGGCGCCCTGGAGCAGGGGGCCTCGCGGGTCGACGGCGGGCAGCTCCAGGTCGCCGCCGCCTACTTCGAGCTGGCGGCGCTGGCGCGCCCCGACGCGGCCTGGCCGCACCTGTCGCTCGCGCGCTGCCACGGCATCGCGGGCGATCGCAAGGCGGCGCTGCGAGACCTGACGCGCGCCGTGGAGAAGGGGCTGACCGCGCCGCGCCTCTCGGAGTTCGTCAACACGACCCCCAAGCTGGCGGCTCTCGCCGAGACGGACGGGTACCGGAGGCTGCTGGCGAGCGCGCCCGCCGGCGAGCCCTAGGGGCACGCCCTCGTCCCCGTGCTGTTGA
>Ga0335069_10002493_pt1 | contig 28321 bp, 27 predicted proteins | sample Lox_Sample_11_FD_206714 | JGI IMG/M metagenome (GOLD analysis project Ga0335069, IMG submission 206714) | Soil microbial communities from Loxahatchee National Wildlife Refuge, Florida, United States - Lox_Sample_1.1 | ecosystem: Environmental > Terrestrial > Soil > Wetlands | place: USA...
AAATTGATTTGTGCTATCATATGTTCTTCCGACCTGCCTTATCGTTTATCCAAAGAACCGGCCGGGCATTCCCTCAGTCTCTTATCAAACGTGATCACCATTGAACCCACGGTTTGCCACTAAGCCTGAACGTACAGATCGTAAGCGGATTCGGACAGTCCGCGCAGTTTGCCAGACGTACCGCGGGAAGCTTAGCCCCTTTTGAATCCTCTATATGTTCCACCGCTTTGCGCACCGCGCGCTCTTCTCCTTTTATTACCATGGTCACGGCGCCTTCCGCGCCTCCCACACCGCCCGCAGATATCACCGTTGCCTGTGCACCGGATAGTAGCTCAATCGCTTTCAGTTCCGTAAGCACTTCACCCTTTACGGGCAGTAGTCCGCAGGAAACCCCCATAGCATAGTCGTACTGGAATTTTTTTGCATTCTTCGCAGCCACTTGTATTGACCCCGGTATGAGTTTTTCCAAACCCGTGGGATACACCACTTTAAAACCTCTTTTGCGTTGCATCTTCATAACCAGGGCGGCGCTGCCCCCTTCGATATCATTTCCCCAGAGCACGCCCACGTTACCTGAGGCGTCGAGGGCGTTCACACCCTTTATGTACACATCCTCAGGCCCCATCTGCTCAAGGAGTTCACCCAAGGTTTCCTGCTTAGCCCATGCGCCTTTTCTTAAGACCCAGGAGAACGGGAAGTTGCCCGCTCCACGCTTCCTCTCAGGCCCGTCTGAAGCACGCGAGGGATCAAACAGAGAATGCCCACCCATGTGGATGCCTATCTCCCCGCACGCTCCTTTAGGCACGATGGCCCCGCAGAGCCAGACGTTCGTTGGCGGCGCATCTCCGGTGATGGCCTCCACCACAAAATAGGTGCTGCTGCTCGGATGCATCACGACGAGGCCTCGTTTACGCGCGCTTTTTACCGGCTCCATCACGGCCACCGCTTTGCCGATGAGCTTTTTTGATTCCGTTGGAGTAAGCGATACTTGGGCTAACATTATGTTCCTCCCGAATCGTAAGAAAACTTTGGTATCAACCTGAAACCCTTCTCTTCGACGACGGGCTTATCTTTGCGTCTTGTCCGGGCCGTCTCTTCACAGCATTCCCATGTTTCTTTCTTTCACCTGAGGCACCCGCATGGGTCCTCAAGCGGTTGGGGCCGTCCGATAAAAGACCTGCCAGATGACGCCTAACCTTCGGAAGCATGGTTGCGATAGATCCCAATTCTCTTCTATTAAGACAGAAGCGCAATTCCTTTTCAGCCGTGGCTATCCTGTCGAGTGACTGGCTGATGTAGTCGAGGCCGGTCCTCGTGATCCTGACGGTGATTACCCTCCTATCCCCCCGGTCTCGAACTTTGGCAACTAATCCATCCCGCTCCAAATCATCGACAATCCTCGTGATATTCTGATTCGGCCTTAACAGGTTCTTGGCCAGTTCGCTCGAGTTGATCGCACCCTTTCCGAGGCCCGTGAGCACCACGAGCGCCCTCAATCTCAGCCAATTGACCTCATCCTTGAGCGCTATATCCACGTACCGGTTAACGATATCCGAGAGGGCCATGAGACGCGAGAAGTACATGGAATGAAGCTCGTCTAAAGCCTTGTCGATGTGGGAGCTTTTCGCTAACTGCCTGTCAGGGTTCTTCATATTCTTCGTGCCCGGCAACCCGCATAGTAACGAAAGGTTAATATCACGATAGGTTATTATATCAGTGCGGGACGAGATGTCAATAAAATTACGGGTGGCGAGATCGTAACTTCCACGCTGGCATCGGCACATAGTGGAAGCAACCCCAGTGAGAGGCAGGTATCCTGCGCTTTGCGCCCATGCGATGGGGCGGTTCTGTCTTTGGTTCCAGCGGGTCTCTCCCATCAAAAGCGATTTCATGTTTTCTTCCTCGCTTCCCTCTTGCCGTGCCTCGCCAAATCGGGCTTCGTCGATTCCTCGCGCTCTTTCGGATGATCGTAGGCATGCTGGAACCGATAGGTCGAAGGAAAATCCTGTCTTAACTCTGCCACGAGCCGTTCGTACCGGGTGATCAACCGATCCTCCAGGTCATAGTCAAATGCGTCACCGAGGGCGATCTCAAGCTCACCGCCCTTTCCAGGTCTATTCTCCATGTACCACGCCAATGTGCGCTTGAGTCCCTCTTCGGGTGAGACCTGATCCGTATAACCCAGTTCGTCTTTGATCCTCTCGATATCAGGGACCCAGTGAAAATATCGCCCTGCGTAAGGACGGCTGGGACGGGCAATCTCGAAGGGCATGTTTATCATCTCCAGCCGATAGTCAAAATGTGCTGCAATGAGCTCAATCCAATCTCTCAGGCTGAAGAGCGCATCATCTCCCACGTTATAAATCCGGCCTGAGGACTCCGATGGCTTGTCGACCGTGAGGAAGACTGCATGGGCCACGTTCTCTATATATCCCCTGCGTTCGAGCTTGAGCCCCCCATCGGGGACGATGAGACGGCTTCGCCCGTCCAGGATGCGCCGCAGGACGCACCACTCTCTGGGGGCGACCTGACGCGGACCATAGATCATGGGAAAACGCAGGATGGTCGCCGTGTACTTACCCTCGGAGTGGGCCTTCATGACCGTCTCTTCACTCACGGTCATGAGATAGGTAAAATTGTTTTTCTTTTTGTCGCGAAACAGTGGAGCGTCTTCCCTCACGGGCACGGGAACCGGTGCACCATCGTCGTTGCCGGAAACGAAGGTCTCATAGGGCATGCCCCCCGCTGCTATGAAGCGAGGCGTTTTTCCCGTAATAGCCTGTGCCACGTATCGCAGCCGTCCGTACATGCCGACAACAAGATCAAAAGTCTCTCTTTCAAGGATTCCGCTCAGAGCATCGAGGAAGTGAATCGGGCCATGCAAGTGTTTCACCGGGAACTGGAACTCCACCTCGTGTTTTCCCGTATGGAGTATGGTGACGGCATACCCTCTTTTGTGCAGCCCTTCTACGATGAGTGGCCCGGTAGGACCGGTGCCCCCGACCACAAGAGCCTTCACAGGACACCTCCCGACATGGCCGATTTTAGCACTCTTAACACGCCTCCACATGAGCGGCCGTTATAAATCATTTCCACTCCCGAGTCGTTTAGTACTGCAATAGCGCTATGTGTGAGACAGCACATGGATCGTGCAAAGATCGTGAGTGACCTTACGTGCACGATCCGGTTTATCCTCCGCTACTCGATTCACGTGAAAAGAGCCATGAGCTCAGTCACGTTTTCCACCTTCTCAAGCTTCGCAGTGAGATCAATTGCCTTGTTCATACGGTCCTTCTTCATCCATTTTCCTGCGAAGGAAACAATGTCTTCAAATTTTTTCACACAATCGTCGAAAGACATGGGTCTGCTCGGCGTTCCGAGGGCGAGCTGGACCTGTTCGACAAAGGTATCGCCGTTGTCCATCACAACCTTCACGCGGGCAGGTTCAATGCCCCTGGCGTTGTCCAGGCTGTGATCTATTTCAGCCTTCAACTTACCGGTGAGCTCCAGGATGATGGGGTTCTTAATCTCTTCAGGCGTGTAGTCCTTCATGGCCACCTGCCCCTTGGCAATCACAGTGGCAATACCCCAGGGGATACTGAACTGGGCATCGACCGGATTTCTCGGTTTCACTTTCGCATCGAAGGGCGTGCAGAGAAGGGTATAATTCGCCTCTCCCGTTGCGATCGTTATTTCTTTGACTTTCTTGGGGTCAATACTGTATTTCGATTTGAGGGCGAGTGCCGCGTCTATCGACGGGTGTATTCCTCTGCAGCACGGATAGGGTTTTATGGAGAGGTTAATGCCTTCGAAATAGGACCCCAGATCACGGGTCAGTATGCCTCGGTCGTATTCGCCGTGGTGATATACCCTGTACAGACCGTTCTCCCCCTCGAGAGAGTTTTTAGCGCCGGTCACACCCTTTTGAGCAAGCAGCGCAGCGGTCACGCCTCCCCTTGCGGAGAATCCCGGACCCATCCTTTTGGTCAGCGCCCCGTCGGTCACGCACTGTCCGTTTCCTGCACACTGATGATAGGCTATGCCGAAGGCATTGACCATCTGCTCTTCGTCAAGTCCAAGGACTTTCCCCGCAGTGAGAGCCGCAGTGGGATAACCGTACAGTGTGGTAAAATGCCAGCCCGTCTTTATAGGGCTTACACCGGGCCGCGTAGCGAGGCCCAGCCTGCAAATCATATCCACGCCTAAAGCAATGGCGGCGATCAGTTCTTTGCCGCTAAGACCGCCTTTCAATTCGGCCATTGCCAGGGCGACGGGCACGGTCACGACTCCGGGATGCATGACGGCCATTTCATGAACATCGTCATAGTCCCTCGTGTGCACCAGGGTGGCATTAACCTGTGCAGCGTTCGGCGCGGGTACCCTCTGTTTGCAACCGACAACGGAGGCCTCTTTCTTTCCACCCCATTCCCGTACCAATTCAAGAAGCTCTCGCGGCCCCGGCTGCCCGGTGCCTGCCACGGCCACGGCCAGAGTATCAAGCACTTCCTTCTTGGTGATCTCCACAATCTCCGGCGGCAGATTTTCGTAGGCAACCTTTCTAAAATTCTGCGCGAACAAATACGCTGCATCCATAACCCTTCCTCCTTTTTTTAGTCACGAGCTTGACTCACGATCACGGCTTCGCACTTTTTCAAATACCTCCGTGCTCATGCCTCCCTATTTATCAAGCGCCTTGAAGTAGTCGTGCTTGTCGTGTGCCGCGTCTCTTACACCCTTATCTTTCCTCTGCTTGAAGAAGTTGAATTCTCCGGGGTCGTAGACCCTGTTTGTCTGGAAGCTGTGCATCACGTAATGGTCCATGAGACCCCTGTCCACACCCATCGTCGTGTACATCATCTCTCTCGTTACTTTGCCGAATGCGATTCCGTCTTTGGGGTAGAGGGCAAGACCATTGGCAAGATCGCGGACCTCCTGCTCGAGTGTCTCTTTGGGCACCGCCCGGTTGATGAGATTGTACTCTGCCGCTTGCTTCCCCGTGATCATTTTGCCAGTGAGACAAAGGTCCATGGCCCTTGTGAGCCCACAGCGGAGCACCATAATCGGGGAGATGGTCATCCCTCCGAGGCCCAGTCTTTCCTCCACATGGCCCATCTTGCAATCCTCACTCGCGATGAGCAGGTCGCAGTGCATGACGAGAGTAAAAGCCACTCCGAGGCAGTATTCGTGCAACTGGGCTATGGTAAGCTTCTTGCAATACAGGATCCGACGGTGAAAATCGTAGAAGAGGTTTCTGTCGAATTTCAACTTTACCCGCTGCGGCACCTTGGGCGGCTTTTCTCCGGGCTTGGGCTCTTGCATGCCATACACGAAGCCCACCTTGTCGAGCGGAGCGCCTGCGCTAAAACATCTGCCGGCTCCTCTGAAAACGATCACCTTTACGTCGTCATCTTCTTCGGCCTCGGTGATGGCTTTGGTCCAATCGATAACCAGATCGGGAGAGACAGAATTGAGTTTATTCGGTCTGTTTAGCGTTATGTATGCAACCTGTCCTTCCTTGTCGTATAAGATTGTTTCATATCCCATGAAAACCTCCAAATATATTTACTTGTTCTGACAGACCCCTCGCAAAAAACCCAGCCAGGGCTTATTCCAGAACGCCCGACGTAAGAAGGTCCACGAATTCTTCATCGGTCTTTCCTAATATCTTGGTCAGGACATACTCGTTGTGCTCACCCAAAAGCGGGCTCGCCGACTTGGCCTCGGCCGGCGTCTTCGACATCTCGAAACTTGATCCCAGGTGGCTGAACGTTCCTATTTCGCTGTGATTGAGTGGCCACAAGAGCCTGCGGTGGCGTAGCTGGGGGTCCGCATAAAGATCGGCGGTATTCTCCACGATCCCCGCGGGCACGCGTGCGTTCTGCAAGAGAGCCATTACGTCTTCAGCGCTATGATCCCTCGTCCAGGCCCCTATAATGCTGTCTACCTCCTGCTCGTTGGCCTTACGGTTTACGAGCGTATCAAATCGCGGGTCGGCGGCATACTCCGGTTTGCCCATCGTACGGCAGAGCGCGCCCCATTGAGCATCGCTGAACACAGCGATGGTACACCACCGGTCATCGCCCTTGCACTGATACACATTATGCGGGGTCGCTGACGGCGAGCTATTCCCGTTTCGCTCGGGTTCTCTTCCGTTCACCATGTAGTCCATAATGCCCGGCAGCACAAAATAGAGCGCAGTTTCATACTGGGCAAGATCGAGGAGCTGTCCTTTGCCCGTTTTATCCCGATAGATGAGCGCCGCGACAAGCGCCGCAGACGCAAGACGGGGGCTTATGCAATCCGTATACGCACCGACTCCGACCGGCAACGGCCCACGGTCAGGCCAGCCGATAAAATTGGGTATGCCTGCGGTGGCAGAGAGGATCATCCCGAACGCGGCCAGGTTCCGGTAGGGACCTTCCGTTCCAAAACCATTCTGGCGCACCATGATAATGTCCGGCTTCACCTTCTTCAACTCTTCGTACCCGAGACCCCATCTGTCCATGACCCCGGGCGTGAAATTCTCCATCACCACATCGGATTTGGCCACAAGTTCTTTGGCCAACTCAATACCCCGGGGATGCCCCATATTCAAGGAAACGCTCATCATGTTGGCGCTGAAGTGGTTAAAATAGCCGCTTCTATTGAGGCCGGCCTTGCCGTCTTTGAATGGAGAAGATATACGCGTGACACAGGGACGCTTGCTCGTCTCGATCCTGATGACTGTAGCGCCATAATCGGCAAAAAACTTAAGCGTGAGCGGACCCACCATGGCCCAGCTGAAAGCCACTATTTTGAGACCTGAGAATACTTGATTCACCTGTTTCTCACCTTTCTCCATCAGATCACCCCCGCCTGCTTCAAGGCCGCAAGCTTGATTGGGGAAAATCCCAGTTCCTCGTAGATTTCCCGATTGTGCTCGCCGATAAGCGGCGCCCTGAACCTCGTGGCTATTTCTTTCTCGGAGGAGCGTACGAATTGCTTAGGATAGGTGATGGAGACGTCTAGCTCCGGGTGCGTAATCTCTTTCCAGTATCCTCGATAGGCGAGATGAGGATCGTTTGCCTCGTCCTGCATACTGAAAAGGGGACAGACGGAGATGTTGCGCGCCATGGCGGCCTCAAGCACCTCTTTCTTGGTCCTCGTCCGGAAGAATTCTTCGATGGGCGCCGAGATACGGTCTATAAGGTCCTGCGTGGCCGAGGCCATATCGAACTGCTCCCACTCGTAGGCATTCAGGAACTCGTTACTCAATCCCAGATCGTTCATCCATTTGACGAGTGCACGGCACGTCTTTGCACCCTGGGCGCCACCGAGCATGAAGAAGAATACGTAACCGTCTTTGCACGGCCACACCTGTCTCTGAACCGTTCCACTCGCGCTTCCGCTCCTGAACGTTCCAACCCTGCTCATCATCACCCCGGCCATTTCATAGTATGGAATGGCCATGGCGAGAAACCAGGCCGTGCTCTGCTGCATGGATACGTCAACATGTTGTCCCTTGCCGGTACGATGTTTGTGGTAATAGGCTATCATGCTGCCCACGCCGGCATCGGCACCGGCATGAAGGCAGGCCTGAGGGATACTGATATTGACCGGGGGTCTGTCCGCATCGCCCGTAAGATAGAGTTCGCCGGACATGCCCATGACCACGAGGTCGGGCCCTTCGTAGTCCCTGTACGGCCCTGACTGCCCGAAGGGAGTAATGGAGGTAAGGATAATGCCCTCGTTGAGGCTCGTGAGCACGTCATAGCCGAGCCCCATATTTTCCATAGAGCCGGGTCGAAATGACTCTATGACGAAGTCTGATTTTTTCACCAGCGATTTAAAGATATCCCTTCCGTCCGCCGTTTCTAAATTCAGCGTGATACCCCGCTTATTGGAGTTATAGGCGAACCAGTAGAGACTCTTCTCCAGATCCGGTATATCGTGCCAGAAAGGCCCGATCCTTCTTGCCGGATCGCCCCCAGGCGGCTCCACTTTGACGACATCAACGCCCAGGTCAGAAAGGATCTTCCCGCAGAGAAACCCGTTCTCATTGGTAAGATCCAGGGCCCGGCACCCGCTGAGTAGACCGCTATTTTCTGCTGCGTTTTCCATTATGCCTTGCCTCGCGCTTTGAGGTCATCCTTAAGATCGGCTATAGCGGCCTTAAGATCCGCTTCAGGGGGATAAACCCTGTCGAATCCCATGTTTTTGAATTTCACCTCGTCATCCTTGAAATCGTGCTTACCCACGCCCAGAATGCCGCCGATATAGAGCAGTACGTGGCTTAAACCGGCCTCAACGCATTTTTCCTTGAAGCCTCTGACGTCGAGCTCGGCCATCCCGTAGAGCGAACTCATGAGGATGGCATCAGCATTCGTCTCTACCGCTACCTGCACAAACTCGTCAGCGGGCGTCATGATGCCCAGTTCGATCACATTAAAGCCGGCCTCTCTGAAGGCGCGGGATAATATTTTCGTTCCAATCACGTGGGCGTCCATGCCTACCGTTCCGGTAATGATCGTCGGTTGTTTCATAAGGGTCTCCTTTAATACAAGCTTTTTGCGGGTCTCACCGACCTCATCGGCCTGTCTCAGGCCGCTCACAACGTTATGGTTTTCCGATCAACTGCCCCTTACTGAAGGCCCAGAAATCTCTAATAGTCATCTCGTAGTCTGCTTTGGTGCCGTCCGCTTTTTCGCGTTCAGCCACTTTCTCGCGATGAAATTCCTTAACCTCCGCGGGAAAAGGAAGGTTGCCGAATTCCACCCATCTTAATGCGCCCCGGCAGTCCTTCACGCCGATCACTTTGTCTTTTACCTGCTTGTTGGGGCTAAATGACGAATCAATGACCCCTGCATCTACGCCACGCAAACAACCGATAGCGATGTCGCCGTCGCCGATTTCGAGGAGTTTTTCCACCATGGAGCGAATCTCCATTTCCGCAATTTTCTCTTCCACCGCAATCTCTTTCATATCAAGCTCTATGTTCTGGCCCCTGATCACATTGAAGAACCAGTTGGCGGAATCATAAGTAACCGCATGTGCCTCCTCCGTAGGTATGCCCAGGGCTTCATCGATGGTCCGCAAGAACACGGACTCGACCTTGCCCAACGCACCGACAACAGCCGAATAATCCGGAAACGCGAAGGCGCCTCCCATACCCTGGGGCATGGGAAAGAGCGGGGTCTGGGACCCAAAGGTGCCGGGGATGATCACGTCCTTATACCCGAATCTGTCGAGATATTCCCTCATCAGTCTCGGTTGCACCCGCACCCAGGCGAGATCCTGGGCGAGATTGCCCATGAAGTGTACGAGCGGGACGATGCTCTTTACTCCCTGTTCAGCTGCCATCAAGGCCTCCGCAATCATGGCAGCCAGATTTACCGTCATGGGCTGGACCCCGGTGAGAATCCAGCCGTGCAAATCGCTCGTAATGATGGCCCCCCTTTCGGCGTAGTATCCTATAAGCCTTTCTACGTAAAGACTGGCTGCTATGCACTCTTCCAGGGTCGCGAATTTCTCATAGGCACCCCAGGAAATAAAGGGGCCCGTTGACATGCCCGTCATGCCCGAGGCGAAGGCTATCTCGGACCCGATAGGCTGCACCTTGTAGGACATGCGCGGATCGAAAGCGCCCGTTTTCACGCTCTCAATCACTCTTCTCGTGTTCTTGACGCCATGGTTGACAAGGGGATACCCGTTAAGCAGTGTCCTTCCGGTTCTTCGGGTCTCTTCCAGGGCGTCTTCCACCTTCTTGAACTGTACAAGACGGGTGTAACTATCGGTGGTGACCGGAATATAGGGCACGCCGGTCTCTTCGAGTTTCCGGCAAAGACTTATCTCATCATCCACGAGGGCGGTACCCGCCCGGGGAAAGACAACGGTTCTACCCTCTTTGTGGAGCTTTTGGGTAATCTTCATGAAATTCTTGCTGTCGGGTAACCCCTTCTGGTACGCGACCGCTTCTTCAAGATCGACTTCGCTACCTGTGGGCCACAACGCGAGCACATCCTTTCTCATCTTCAGGAACTGGTCTTCGTCGATCCGTTTTTGTTTCACTTCGATCTTCATTCATACCTCCCTTGGCTCTGTGTTCAGTTCCTCATATTGCCTGCTCTTCACGCTTTGGGAGTTGGCATGCGCCGCGTCCCGGACGAGTAACGCTTTATGAGTCCCTTCTCGTAATGGGGGAAAGGGTTCCCCGCTTCATATTACTTCCTCATTCTTCAGTTCTTCAATCTGTTCCCAAGAATATCCGATGAGGTCGAGGAGGACCTCTTCCGTGTGTTGCCCGAACTGAGGCGCATGACCGCCCACTTGAGCGGGCGTCTCACTGAAGTTCACCGGATTGCCCACCATTTTGATGGGCCCCAGCGAAGGATGCTCGAACTGAGCGATATAGCCGTTCTCTAATGCCTGTCTGTCGTTCGCAAGCTCAGTCGGCCTAAGAACCGGCGAATATGCCATGCCTCCACCCTTCTCATCGAAGAGTTTCATCCATTCATCCCTCGTTTTCTTCTTGAACACATCCTCGATCAAGGGGGTTAGATCCTTGCTGTTCTCCCGCCTCTTAGCGGTCGTGGCAAAGCGTGGATCATTTTCCAGATGTTTTATATCCAGGACGTCGCAGAACTTGGGCCAGAACCTGTCCGCCTGTGCCTCTGAAAGAAGCAGCCATTCGCCGTCGGCGCATTGAAAATGGTTGGACATGGGGTTCTTCATAGCCTGCCTCGAAGGTCTCGGAATTTGGCGACCTCTGAGAAGGGCGGCATTGATGTTGTATGCCTGGAGGTGAATACCGGACCCGAGGAGTGACACTTCAACCTGTTGACCGACCCCATCCCTGTCCTTTTTTACGAGGGCAGCGAGTATTGCGTAAGCAAGGAGCGTTCCCGTCATCTGATCGAATACGGGCCCCCCTATCTGTGCCGGCGGAGAATCGGGTTCACCGCCCACAGCGTACATGATACTCGACCGGGCCTGGGCCACGCTGTCGAACGCACGTTTGTCCTTTTCCGGACCGAGAAGTCCGTATGCTGTGGCAACGCCGTATACGAGCTTCGGATTGTATTTTTTCAACGTGTTGTAGTCAATCTTTAGGGCTGCGATGGTTTTCTGGGTAAAGTTCGTGCAGAATACGTCCGCCCTGGCAATAAGGTCGTAGAGAAGCTTCTTGCCCTTTTCCTTTTTCAGGTCGAGCGTGATCGACTTTTTGGACCGGTTTGCCGTCTCAAAAAGAAGGTTCTCGCCGTTGGCCATGGACATCGATGCCCCGAAAATCGCGTCGGTCGCCCGTGACGGATCGCCTTTTTCCCTGTCCTCCACTTTGATCACTTGAGCGCCCAGGTCGGCGAGCATATAGCCCGCAGTGGGCGCGCTCAGGTAACCCGCGCATTCTATCACTAATAAACCGCTCAATGGACCGCTCATATGTCATCTCCTTTATTGGATTCAGTGCCCCACGTGTGCATCGCCCCCGATGCACTTCGTCCGTCTCTATTCGTGAGAGGCGGCAAGGAGCCAGCGTAATAGCTTAAGTTCATCCCGGGAAGGCGGTTCAATCTCTTGGACATGGGCAGTCTCATCAAGTGCCCATCCGCAATTCTTCTCAATCACCTCTATCTTTTCCTTAAGGCTCGCCGCGAAGGCGCCGGGAAAGACTGCCTCGAGCTTAAGTCCCTTGTCCGGCCCCTTGTTCTTGAATACACCCATGGTCGATACCACGGTGGTGACAGCGCTACCCCGTCCCGTCACATAAACGAGCCTCTCCACAAACCTCTCCTTCGATTGGTTGAGAACCACCAGTACTTCCTGAGCGTTCATGGCATCGTTCGCGCCGCCGGAACCCACGAGAAACTTTCCCGAGGAGGTCTTTGTGGAGTTAATATTCCCGAATCTGTCTATCTGGCCTGCCCCGAGTACACTCATGCACCTGTTATTTCTACCGCCTACAAACACGCCCTGCGTCATTACGGTATCGGTCAGTATTTTGGCGCTGCGTACCCCTGACTCGCTGGAGAGGACCGATTCGCCGGGGAGCGGCGAATATCCGATAAGTCCGTTGCCCGTGATCAACTCTATCTCGTACCCGTCCGCGGTCAACTGATAGTAAGCGAGCCATGCGGCTGACGCGCCGACTCCGGCCCCAGCGAGAATCGTCTTGTGACCCTGAGCCTCGGTAGATTTCCTGATCTCTCTTGCGACCGCAATGAGCATCATCTCCTCTGGGGTAAAATCGGGTACCGGTTCGGCGCCGGATACGGAGCCAGCCGGCGGCTTAAGCTCCCCGGTTTTCTTCCTCGCACCCTCTTTGAGCGATCTAATTCTTTGCTCCCCGAGTTTCTCGAGATAGGCCTTGTGATCCAGATATCCGGCGACCCAATCTGCAACCCAACGGTCAAGCATCTCCTTATCGGCCGAGGCATCATGGAGATCATTTAAGAACGCCGTATCCTTGTCGTAGGGCTCAAATTCTTCTATACCGGGATTTGTCAGCGAAAAGGGGTGAGCCCCAAGCGGGGCGAGCGATACGGATTTCACCAGATAGCCGGGAATCTTGACGAGCGCGGCATATCGCCTGATGAACTCGGCAGGAACGATCCTCTCAACCGTTGCCAGCACGCCTCCTGTGCTTGCGAGAGGGCCCCAGAGGTCCTCGCCATAGGGCGCCGACAGAATAATGTTCCCGTCTTCGTCCCCCACGCACCCGTGGATGATGGAGATGTCCGGGTTGAGTGCCTTTACGACTCCTGCAGTAACATCCGAACCGAAGGGGTCTCTAATTTCCTTGAACGCCTCTTTATTATCGAGAGCGATGCCGCTTCCGCCCACCGACCTCGTGGGCATAAAGGGGAAGCCAAAAGCACCGGCCATAAGCCTCTGCTGGAGGGAGCACAGAGACCAGTTCTCCAGTTCGATTTTCTTCTCTTCAAGGGCCTTTTGAATAATTCTGCTCGGCCTTGCCGAAGCCGAGATATCAATACAAGCAGCACAGATGAGCCTTTTCACGAGTCCACAGTGGACAAGATTAAGGGCGTGTCCCGTAACGGTGCTCTCGATTACGGTAAAGGCCGGTTCCTTTCCGTTGAATTGTCTGATAATTTCGCAGATGGCTGCACAAGGGCCGCCGATACCGGAAGCGAGATGGACGGACATGCCCGGGTGCACATATTGCTTCACCGCGTAGGCAAGCTCCATCACCTTGGCCGATCTATTCGATTGCGGCCCTGACGCGCTCCGTCTCTTGTCGGCTACCCCTTGTCTCACTTTTCCCCTCGGCTTTTCTCCGGTTCTCATGAGATGCATGAACCGGCTGCCCGAATGTTCGAACAATTTTAAAGATTCTTCATACAGCCAGCCATGATGTAAATCATATTAAAATGAAAAATCTCTGACTAAAATAGTCAGTCTCCACGCGGCGGCGTGCGGGCCGGAGGGTAGGATATGGGAGATATACGGGTTCTCATCGATATAGGGAGCACCTTCACCAAGGCGGTGGCGGTCGATCTCGCACAGGAGACCGTCATATGCACGGCCAGAACCCCCACAACCGCCAAAAACGACGTGACGATCGGCGTAAGAGAAACGCTCAAGCGGATAGAGGTAAGCACCGGGCCGCTTACACCTGACTGCGAAATCGTAGCGTGCAGCAGCGCCGCAGGCGGGTTGCGCATGGTTGCAATAGGCCTTATGCCTGAACTCAGCTCCGAGGCGGCCAAAAGGGCGGCGCTCGGAGCAGGCGCAAAGATTGTCGGGCACTTCTGTCACCACATCACGAGAAAAGAGCTGGAACAGATCGAGCATATTTCACCCGATATTATTCTTCTGGCAGGCGGCACCGACGGGGGCAACGACACAGCTATCGTGCATAACGCGTCGATGCTCAGTCAGTCTAAAGTTAAGGCGCCGGTAGTTGTGGCCGGCAACAAGTGCGCGTACGATACGATTGAGGACCTGCTGAAAGACGCTTCAAAGACAGCCGTATTCGTGGAAAACGTGATGCCGGAGATAGGCAAACTCGAGGTTGAGGCGTGCCGTGAGGCTATCCGGGCAATCTTCATGGAGAACATCATAAAGGCTAAAGGACTCGACACGGCACGAGAGCTCATAGGCGATATCATCATGCCGACCCCCGCGGCGGTTCTCAGGGCTGCCACGCTTCTGGCCGACGGGGTTGACGGAGAGGATGGCATAGGAGAGCTCATCGTCATAGACGTTGGAGGCGCCACAACCGACGTATACTCCATAGCAAGGGGGAACCCGTCTTCGTCAATGGTGCTCTTACGGGGACTCCCCGAGCCATATGCAAAGAGAACGGTAGAGGGTGATCTCGGGGTGAGGCATAACATCGACGTGTTAAGAGAGCTCTGCGTTAGAAAAGGTATCGTTATCGACGAGCACATCTTCTCAGCCTTTCACGCGGAGCCAAGCCGGATACCCGCAAGCGAACAGGAGTTCGCCCTGGATCAGGCGCTCTCCCGCGCGGCGGTAGAAACTTCCTTTGAAAGACACACGGGAAAGGTGGAGGTCATGTACGGACCTCACGGAGAGATGGCCGTCCAGACGGGCAAGGACCTCACAACGGTTAATAAGGTGATCGGTACGGGTGGGCCTCTTGTCTGTTCATTAAACCCGCGGGAACTACTCGACTCCGTGGTGGGCGGACCCGCAAAGAGCAACATGCTCAAACCCAAGGCAGCCGATTTTTTCATCGACAAAGACTATGTGATGTTTGCCATGGGCTTACTTGCCCGATCAGAACCCAAAAAGGCACTGCGTATCCTCAAAAAAACACTTTCACCGGTTTAGCTAAAACGGGGGCGCAGACAACGGGCGTTCCCATCGAGTCACAACCGACCTGCTGCCTGCGAAAGGAATGAGAAGTTGAAAAAAATACGAAAACCGTGGCTTGGGTGGCTTAACGAAGGATACTTTAGGCAAGAAGAAATGCCGAGGAGCGGAATTGAACCACTGACACGGGGATTTTCAGTCCTAAACGGCACATATTCCTAAAGCCCTGATAGTCAATGCATGACGTTGATTGTCAGGGCTTTACGTGTCTCTAATATATTCAGATTATCATCCAATACAGTTCACTATGTTCATTGTTACGGGCATAAAAAAGGCATAAAAAAGGGGGGGGAGGTCCCCCCCTCCGCATATCCGGATTAGTGCTGAACTCCTTCCTGCAATCCTCAGCTCTGCATTCTTTCTGAGAATACAACTCTACAACTCGTAATCGAGAATCTTACTTCCACAAAAAGACCTTGTCATCTTTTAGCGAACGGATGTAGTATAGAGGAGAACGCAAATAACTGTTGGAAAGACCTTCCAGGTCGAGCCATGCGACGGAGGGAATCGTGATGATGAAGGAAGGGCTGTTGAGAACAAATTCCGCAATCTTCGCAGCAGTTGTCCTGTTGGTCTTGATACCAGTATTATGCTGCGGAGATAGCCTCATCGAGGCCGCGAAGAGGGGCGATGCCTTGACGGTAAGTCGATTCATTAAGGCGGGCGTTGATCCGAATTCAAGAGACTCTGACGAGAGGACGGCGTTAATATGGGCCGCCGCCAAAGGGCACAAAGACGTAGTAAACTTGCTATTAAGCAGCGGCGCGGCCGTGAATGCGGCGGATAACGCGGGAAATACGGCCTTGATCTTGCCGTCGGCCACGGGCAGTTCCGAAATGGTTGGCATCCTCCTATCGAAAGGGGCTGACCCAAATGCGAGAGCAAAGAACGGGTTTACCCCTCTATATGTGGCGGTAAGCAAAGGCGAGGAGAAAACCGTGAGGCTACTCTTGGAGAATGGTGCCGATCCGAACAAACCGGGATATTCTGGTTTGTCTGTACTCGCGGCCGCTGTTGCTTCAAAAAATGTAAAGATTGTAGACGTGTTGCTCGATCATGGGGCTACGGGCCCTGAAGTAACAATTTCTGAACCGAAGACCAGCCAGAAGACACCGGACCCGAAGACGGTGACACAGCCTCAAATCAAGTCGTACGCCAATGACTATTTTACTATGTTGCTGTTCCTGTTGAACCGTATGCCCGACTATCTGCGCGAAAACGCAATCCCGGTCTTCAAGAAATATAACCTGATAGACGCGCAAATTGTAGCCGGTTATTCCCAGCAAGAAGACAAATTTGAAATGCTCTTAACTTCTGGCGGATCCACTCCCGTTTTCAAGACAGATTGGGTTGATCCATTGTTCAAATTCTTGAGTAAGCGTGGAGACTTTCCCCCGATGAGTTTCAGGAATGGAAGCGTGACCCTGGATAGTCAAACAAACGTGGTCATAGATTCCGGGATGGAATTGATGGTTGGAGAAAAGACATACAGGTACACCAAGGATAAAGACTGGGAGCTAATAAAATAGCAAATGCCTCCTGAAATTCAACGTTCTCAATTGATGATCAGTTGTCGAGCGATTGGCCTCGACACCTGCTCTTTCAAAAGCATAGTATTTGAGAGACCGGCGAACCAACCGTTAATTTCCCGGGTCAAGCGACACAAAATGACAGCCTTTTATTTTGTGACTTCGGAGGAGCGATGACGCAGTTTTCGATTGCGTGGGAGATTGTTCCGTGAGCACAAACACGTGCCGTAGCTGCGGCGCGACCCTCTTTGGACAGATGGTATCCCGGTGTTATAAATGTGGTAACCCCGTTGATATCCGTTCTGAGACAGAGAGACAACGGAATGCAGCCACCTTAGAGGCCAGACGGCAAAAAGCTGCCGACCCCGAACTTAAAAAGAAGTACTCGATTCTGTACGAAGCCATACAGAAAGACGCAGCCTGCGTTTACTACTCAGCAGGCCGCCGGGTTTCCATTTTTCGTGGCGAAGATGCATGGGGGGCGTTTGTTGCCGACGTATTAGATCGTTACGAGACTTTTACATGCTTCTGGTGCCGCAACTGCAATTTCCTCCATGTCGCTAATACTTCTAATTCGGAAACCATGAGTGTGGCGAATCAAAATGACCCCCAGATCTCGACCCTTTTCTATCTGCAGAGGACCCAGGGGGCATGCTCGGCCGATAACTGGGTAGTCAACTTTCGGTGTTTGGCTTGCGGCTGTGCCAATAATGATGTTCCGGCAACGGTGTCGTATGATGGTTGGGTCAATAAGAAGGCGGATCCATTCCTGCGCGCGCCTAAGTTTTCGGCTGATCACCCTGAAGGTGCTCCTTATATATATTCCATTCCAATTCAGGAATTTTATGTTCTGCTTGCCAGACTTTCCACTTTCACACATCCTGCTAGTCACATTGAGGCTTTTAAAACAGTTAAAGTATACTGCGATAAATGCAATTACCAATTTACTGAGAGTGATTTGGATTCGCTGAGATGCCCTCATTGCAGCCATATGCATATTAAAGTGGAATCCCAAGTGCCCCCGTGATATAGGAGATAATCCCGTGACCGGACCGTGAGTGATGTAACGGATGAGAAAGTTAGAATTTTATGCCGGCTTTACTCTTTTATTATGATGGCCTCATCATTAGTGGTACACGCATGGCCATCTGTCCTGTTTGGTATTATATCTTAGCTGGGTTGCGACCCGAAAACGATTAATATATAAGGAGGATACGCAAATGTGTCCGAAGAATAAAGTGGTGTTATTAACCCTGGTATTGACCATTATGATGAGTTACGTGACTTTTTATCCCATAGCTCTTGTGGCTGATGAGAATCCCCCGACAATCAAAATGAAGAGCCCCAAAAGCACGGAGAGCTCCTCTGATCCGGCCACAATCAGGCTCTCGCAAGACGGACAGAAGGAAATCTTAGTGGAAGTGTTGAAAGGTGGAGTGATAGTAACTTCGGGGGTAAAGGTAGTAAAAGGAAGCTGGATGATAGCCGATCGCGGCACGCAATTTAACAAAGGGTCTGTGTTCCGTGCTGAGAATATCGAAAGCATCCAGCTCGATCCCTCGATGAACATCATTATCGCCAAGGGTAGAATTAGTATCAAGGGGGTCGCATATGACCAGGGGACAACCCTGGCCGTGAGCAAGGACGGCAAATTGATAAAGAAGTAGCCGGTGTCAACCGAGGCCTGATTCGCGGTTATAAGGCTGCCCCGAGACAATGATGTGAATTTCGGAAGAGGAGGGAGGAGAATGGATCTCACAAATAAGAAGATAAACCTTGGGATTGTGCTCGGTATTATTTCGTTACTGTTAGTCGGGTGCGCTTCCAGACCCACGGGATCTGGAGTTTCCAAACCAGGACAAAACCAAGTTGGGATGGTGGCGCATGCCTTCGGACAGTTTGTCAGTATAGAAAATATGACACTCCAGGTGAAGAACCCTGCCGGGACACTGGAGAGTTATCAACTTACCGAGAAGACCGACTTTGTCGACCAGAACGGGAAACCTATGTCTATGATGCAATTTAAAGACACTATTAAGGCCGGTGATGATATGGTTGTAAGTGCGGATTTCTCGTCCAAAACTGTCCTCACCGTTCGATTAGGTAAATACCTGCCTATTCGATTTGGCAATTAGAAGAGCAGGCGAGAATCTCATAAGATAAGGGCCACAGACCGTTAAATGGATGGTAATAGCTAATATCTGGGATTTCGGTTCAAAATTTGTTGTAGAGACGAGTGATTATAAGGTATGGCCAAACTAAGTGAAGTTTTAAGCATGAAAAGGAGGGAAGATTTATGGCAAAACGACCACCACCTTTAGCTATTGATTACGTGGATAAACAAAGGAAGATAACTGTACATGTCTTGATTGTACTGTTTATTATAGCTGCATTTTGCGCGAGAGATTCTTTTGGTTTTGATATAAAGGGTATTGCTGACAGCAAAAGGATAAACACGTTGAAAGTTCATATTGAATCAAACCCTTCTAACGCGCCTGTATTTGCAATGTTCGCTGACGGGAAAAAGACAAACGCTGTTTGTGTTACGCCGTGTGACGTGGAAGTGGGATATGTCGACCAAGTAACCTACAAAGATAATTCTGAGGGTCTTAGGAGCCATTTTGGAGGGCACTTAGCTTGGTACCATGAAAAAAGTGGCTGTTTTACTGCGGCAGCGCTTGATGTTGCATGGGGTAAGGTGCCTCCATATGAATACCTCAAAGAGTCCGAAGGTTTTTGCGTTCCGTTGCATATTGTGCTTGAGGGGAATATTGCTATTGATAAGTCGGTTTGTTTTTACGATTTTATGGACAAAACGCCAAAAGACTTAAAGATAGACCTAAGAGCAAACAATGACGAAGAAATTGTACTATGTAGCAATACTTATAAGGCAACAAATGAACTGACGATTGAAGTGCCGCAACCGCAGTCCCCTGTACTGAAGAAATATATACTTCGTCAAGCATATACCGTGGACGAGGGAAGTAGTTATGGGCTAATTCTAAGAAAGAAGAAATGAGGCTGTTGTTGGTGACAGGACAACGCCAGCAAAAAAGTACCGTTATTGTATTTATGAATGGTAATAATGGCTTCAAAAATTTTTGGATAAATTGAAATCTAAGGAGGGTGATATGATGCGCAATCCTTCTTCAGTATTCCAGCATCGTATAGATGCGAGACGCCATGGCCGAGTGTTCTGCCTGGGCCTTGAGCGTGATCAGTTACGGAACTTCAGATGTTTGATCTCTGCGCATGGTTGTCAGGAAATAATATTGCATTTCCAAGAAGAATTGTTCATACTTGATTATTGCCAATGAGTTTAAAGATAAGCCAAATACACAAGGAGAATCAGGATGATAGACGATTCTGACGTCGCTATACCTGTCGCTATTCCTGATGAAATCAGACAGTGGAATTGGGGGGCTTTTCTCTTAGCGCCAGTCTGGGCAATTGTGCATCGCGTATTTTTGGGTCTTCTTGCCCTGATACCCCTGGTCGGTGTTATAATGGCCATTATCCTGGGGATCAAGGGAAACGAGTGGGCATGGCAAAGGAAAAGGTGGGGTAGCCCAACGGCATTCCTGGCCTTTCAGCGCAAGTGGTCTTACTGGGGTTGGGGCATTTTAATCGTTTCAAGTCTTGTGTACATAGTCCTTGAAGGGAGTGTACGAGGCATTTATTATCTGATCGGCGTTATCCTTGTCGTTGGCTTCTTCGATGCCATCTTCGGAAAAGCCGGTTATCGCTATTCCGGGGGCATGAGTCTGCTTATGTTCGTGCCTATCGCGAACATAGCCATGTTAGTGAAATATGGCGTAAGTGAGTGGCCGATCGAGCGACAGATGCGGGACCTAAGGATCCGTTGTGGTTCCGGAACCGAAGAAGATGCGTATTCTTTACTCAGTGAGGCAGCTCGCCTTGAAGTGAAGGGTAAGCTTGATGACGCGTTATTTAAGTATCAAGAAGTTGTTACAAGGTTCAGGGATACCGCTGCAGGGAACGATGCACAAAAAAGCATTGACATTCTTAAGGCTAAGCTTTGAGGATGGTTGAAAATGATTATCGAAATCGGGCTGCCAGAAAGCGAAGAATCACCCCACAAATAGACGTTGGATCCCATCGTTCCGCTGGGGACCGGGGAGTCAAAGATGGCGTGGTGACTGTTTTAGCTCGTTGAACAAAAACCAAAGAGGAGACGAATGAAAAGAGCATCGCTTGTAATAGCGCCCGCGGCATATTTATTCTGTGTCTTTTTGGCAACGGTTTACGCAACTGACACCGATCCTAATTTCAAAAAAGCTGAAGACTTCTGGAACATAGCAAAGAAGGTAATCATAACTAGCGCCACGCAGGAACACCTGTTTCCTAAGCAAATGGAAATATCCGCTAAATCAGTCCCCGATTGTCTCGCTGTGGTCTACATACCGGAGTTTGAAGTCTTTCTCATGCAACAGTATGATGGCAAGAAATTCGTTATCCTTCCGCGCACATATTCAATTGAGCCCAAATCGCAGCCAGTGATAAAGGCAACAATATATTTGGTGGATGGAGGAAAACGGAAAGAGATTGGAACATTTAGGTCAAAAGCCGAGGCAGTTGTCGTTAACTCGGATGGCTCCAGAAAACTGATTGTGAGATAGTTCTGTCCTGTCGAAGGGTGCGGAGAAGGGGAATTCTAGATGGGTCTATTTGACAGATTTCTTAAATCGAAAAAACTACCGACAAAAAACCCCGCGATAATTGCCGCAGTAAAGCAAGTGCAATCCGTTTCATCCTCATACAATGAACAGCATGCTGGGCTGACCAAGCTTGAGTCGCTTTTTTTAAAAGCCACCGATACGAGTGATAAAATGGCTATTTCACAGTCACTATTGGACACCGCTACGGATGGCGCATCTATTCAAGTGCGCGAAAGCTCTCTAACCAAATTGGGGACTATTATTGACAAAAGTATCCAGTTTTCCAATCACCCTACTCTTCATTCCGGTGCGAGTCGCGGATTGTCCGCTATCTCTGGTCATGCTGTTCCGAGTTTGATCGCAATTATCGAAAACACACGCGGTAAAGAAACCGAATTACGTAGAATAGCATTTTGGACTCTCCAGAAAATAGCGCCTTTCGCTCTGGATGATGCTCTCCTCGTATTCTTGGTGCGCAGTCTTAGCGAAAAGAGAGACATCAGAATGCCTGTGATTTGCGCTCTTGAAGACATCGCTCGGCTAAGTGATGACACCACACGGAAGCGTATGGCAGAAGTCGGCCTTTCCCCGTTGTGTCAGACTCTCAAGGATAACGACGCTGAGATATGGATAAGGGCAGCACGGGTTTTAGGTGACCTAGGCACGTATGCAGCCGGGTCGGTGAACGATCTCATTAGCAAGTTAGATGATGATGGCGGCGAGTGGGCGGCCGATTCCCTTCGCAAGATTACCGGTGAAGCATATGGCAACAAAGAAAAGGGCAAATGGCAAGAATGGGTTTCAAGAAACGGGACTCAATAGGGAGTTTTTTCGATCAGGAACATTGCGCGAAAGTGGAGACAGGGTAGCGTACGATAATTGTCGTACGCTACGTTAATCACCAATAGAGATGAAAATGGGAATATTCGATTTATTCAAAAAAGGTTTATGGAAACCAGAAAAGGATGGTTCCATAATTGACCAAGAGGTCTTTAAAGCAGGACAATCGGAGGAACAAATAGAAGCACCCATACATCCCTCAGATTTGGTATCTGCAGCAAGAGGGGGCAACATCGAGACGGTTAATATGCTTCTCGCAAAAGGCCTGGACGTTAATGTGAAGGACGGCAAAGGCTATCCCATCATAATACTTGCTGCAATGAATGGGCACACGGAAACAGTTAAAGTTCTATTGGACAAAGGCGCGAATATCAATGCAAGGGGTGACCATAATAGTACAGCGCTAATGCTATCTGCGATGGGAGGACACGACGAAACCGTGAAGTTGTTGATTGATAGAGGCTCAGATATCAATGCGAGAGAAGATATGGGTTGGTCCGCTTTGATCGTCGCCACGATTCAAGGTCGCAACAAGACAGTGCGGCTTCTGCTGGACGGAGGTGCTGATATGGACGTAAAGGATAATAGAGGTAATACTGCGATTTACTATGCTTCGCGTGACTATGCATTAAGTAATGGGCATAATGAAACCTACGAGTTACTTCGAGACAGAGGCTATGCGGCCCCGGCTACAAACCTATTCGAGCCAGCCCACGCATCGGGTGAAAACGACAAGGAAAGCAACCTTCAGCGTTGGCAGACTTCAGGCGCGCCGAAAGAATGGGTTGAAGAACACCGCTACTTGTGGAATCATCAGAATTGGCTTTCGTTAATAGAGGCTCTCCGGAAATCACCATACTGGCCTCTGGACCCCGACAAAGTTGGTGCAGTTTTGGAGGAAATTAGGGTAAAGGGACGAACGGCCAACTGCTGACATGAGACAACCAGTAGACAGTAGATCATGACCAGAGGATGGTACCCGACAAGACGACAACCTTGGGCGAGATACGCGTCTGGCACAACGGCAAGCTGACAGAAGGAGAGGAAGATGGATAAATACGGCAGCAATGATGGCGCCAAGAACCTGAAGATCATAACGACCAGAAACATAAACTCAACACTTTTTCGAAGCGCATTCCTTTCATGGTGTGTTGCCATGCTGTGCATCGCAGTGTTTTTTGCCGGCTGTGCAACCCGGCTGCCGGTCCCGGACAACCCTGTTACCGCGAAGGACCATCACCAACTGGGTCTCCGCTTCTTTACGCAAGGGCAGTTCGATAACGCTATGCGCGAATTCTCAAGAGCAATCGCACTTGATCCAAATTACGCGGATGCCTACCAGTTTCGAGCTCTAATCTATCGGCAGACGGACTTCACTGCGGCCCTGTCGGACTACGCTGATGTCATAAGGCTTCGGCCACGCGACCCCGTCGGCTATTTCAACCGCGCCACTGCTTACAACTGGCTCGGGGAGGCCGAGCGCGCTCTTGCGGACCTTGACGCCGCCATCTCTCTGGCTCAGAACGGTCCTCAGTCAGGTATCTTTCACAGTACGAAGGCAGATATCCTATTCATCGACGGACGGTTTCCGGAAGCACTCCCCGAATACCGGGTGGCTCTTGCGAATATGGTAGGAAATTCAGTAATGGCACAGGTAGGGTTAACATTCCTCACTTCAGGGATTGTAGGCGTTATGCTGGACCCTACGGGACGAATAGCAACTGCCGAGCACCAAAACCAGTCATTAGAGGTCCATAGGACATACCTTAATGAAAGAGTACAATTGTGTGAGGCGATGATTCGTCCCGTAGCCCCTAACGACACACCGACAGCAATATCTAAAGGCATGTCAAAACAGGCGGTGTTTCAATCGGTCTCAGTCACCGATCGGATTGTCGGGCACAATCGATTCACTGTTCTTCCACGCCAGATAGAAAAGAATCTCCATATCTTGGATTATCCCCAGCCTGAATGTTGGGTCACAGTAACCAAGGCGGGGCCACTTGATGACAGGACGATTGGGGTTTTCGTTTTCACGGATAACAAACTTACAGCAGTAAAACGGGTGCCCTTAAGGGACGCCTCGGTGATACCGGAAGGTCCAAAGACTCCACCGTTAATTATTAGTTCTGGCCAATCACGGGTGCAAGTGCTTGAAACATTGCGTTTGACCGACAGGTTCATTTACGAGGACGATGACTTTATCGTCACCTCCACAGAATATCGTGCTGCTAAGGATAAGCGCGTAAGGCTGACAATGCTGAAAGATGGTAAGGTTCTGCTCAGTAGTTATGGTTCTCGACCGTTGTGGTGAAAGCCGGTTATGTACATGCGTACTAGCGGGGCAGCTATTGACGGTGGGCAACATGAAAAGCGTAAACCATCACCCTAACCATGCAGGCAACTCCTTACACTTGCGGGTGAACTCTGTGTTGAGCTACGTTTCAACCCGTAATCCTCAGTTCTTTATCACATACCCAATGCGCGACTTGTAGGTGAACTCGACGCTTGCCAGTGTCCTGAACATCACGTGGCGAGCCTTCCAAATTCAACAGTCTTTCAGATCGTTGGAAATCACAGGTAAGAGGACGTGTTTGTTATGAAGTCAGTCCCAAATGGAGAATAACCTTGCATTTTCGAAAAGAGTAATTATACTCATTACTGTAAATGAGTTCGCGGAGAACCCAACATACAAAGGAGAACAAGAATGGCAGAAGGAAGAGTTAAATGGTTTAACGATTCAAAGGGGTTTGGTTTTATCGAGCGGGAAGGCGACGACGACGTATTCGTACATCATTCCGCCATCCAGGGAGAAGGGTTTAAATCGCTGGCCGAGGGTGACCGTGTCAGTTTCATGGTTGTCAAAGGCCCTAAGGGCCCAGCTGCCGCGGATGTTCGTAAGCTATAAGGTCTGAACCTCATATTGTGTCTGAAAGCCTCCCATAATAAGGGAGGCTTTTTCCATTGTCTCTTGGGAGTCATGATGTTTTTGTGACAATCGAGTCAACAGCGAGGTTTTCCGTGCAACGCCACACAATAAAGCAGCTGACTGATAGTGCGCTCAACGGCATATTGAAGATGTCAAAGACTCCACTCAATTACTGGGCCGAATTCGTTGTTGATATTCCGTTAGGCGTGGTGCTGATCTACGCGGGTCTCCATCATGGCGACCTTAATTCCGCAATGGCTATTCTGACCATCCTACTGGGCCTGTTTCTTTTTACCTTTATTGAATATTTCATTCACCGCCGGCTGCTCCACGGATCGGTGCAGTTCATAGTACGGGGTCACCGCGCACATCACGAGAACCCCTTGAACTATGACGGCCTGCCGTTCTTTTTGCCCGCGTTTATGCTCATGGGGATAATCGGTATGTGTGTCTCAATCGTCCCCACGAATTATGCGTTTCTGCTGACCGGCACTATAGCGTTAGGATATACCACCTATGGGTTAAGCCACTTCAGCATTCATCACCACCGATTCCGTCAGGCTTTCGCCAGAAACTGGGCGGCCAATCATCACATCCATCACTACCACGCCGAAACCAACTTTGGTGTTACGACTCCGCTATGGGATATATTGCTCGGCTCACGATACGTAAGGCTCGATCGGAGAGGCTCTCAGGAGTAAATCCAATACTCATCACGCGAATCAGAACGGTGAGTTAATTCTTCTCTCTGGTTGTTCCACGCAAATCAGCGACAATTTTTCCCCTGGATTTGCTATCCCTGAAACGGGTTTAATAGGCGGAGGGAGGGGCAAGGCAGTTAAGTTTGACTGCGCCCTGCCGAATATATTGATACAGGGGTCCATTGAAGTATCCCGTCCGTTCATGGTGGAGGAAAAATCATGAAAGGTTGTATTGAGAGGGCATAAACCCTCGAAGCGTTTTAGACGCGGTTGCATCTTCGCCGTACCGGAGATGCTCCCACAAACCCTCCGAGACGCGGTCGGTCCCGACCACTACCACTACTACACATCTGGAACTGACCGCGTCTCCAACCCCCCCCCACATCCCGAAGACGGCCACCCCGACATGTGCGGGGAATGTGGTAAAGAGATCAGCCAGGACGAGTGGCGGCTAAGCTTTTCGCTGGGGCGGTGAGGGTGATCTTGTCGCCTGAGACGGTTACTTCGCCGCTTGCGGTCAGACGCTCAACACCATAAGAAATGTTGACGAGAGACGCCGAAAGAAGGATAATGGAAAGAAAAACTGATACGCCTAATCATTAAGGGGGCTTTATGGATGAACCAAAGAAATGTCCATCATGCGGCGCGGTCATGGTAGAGGGTGGAATGTATTGCAATCAATGTGGTAGGCCCGATGAGGGCACCCAACATCTCGCCAATCATCAAAGGGTCTCTGTTGTCGATATCAAAATGCCCTTTTTTTCCATGGTGATATTTATGGTGAAATGGGCGATTGCCGCTATTCCGGCGTTTATCATCTTGCTTATTCTTGGTTCCCTTGTCGTGGGTATAATCGCGGCTATTTTCGGTATTGCATTACCAAGAGTCCCTAAGCCAGCAATACAACTTTAGAAGCCGGACGTTGATGGTTCGCAAAAATGGATCAATGAGTTTGTTACTAATAAGAAATATTGATTGTTTGCATGGAGGTGGTTCACGTTAGTAATTGTTATGGGGAGGAAATTGTAGCAGCGGTATTGTTTTGCATAGGGTCAGATATAGAATATCTGTCAAGTAGACAACCTTCGCGGAGGTGGAGGATGAAGGGACTAGGAGTACTATTGATGGTTCTTATTTTCTTCTCCATGGCACACGCAGCATCGAAAACGGAAGAATATGGATTACAAGAACGATGTCACAAAAGTTCCATCGAGTGGTATCGAAACACTTGGGGTGAGCAATCAGTAGCTAAGAATGATGATGGGTCTTCAACGATTATTTATTACACAAATCATTATAATAGAAAACTAAACAAATGCCTCGTCTTGCAGGAAATCATTTATTTGTCAAAAGACGAGAATGATTTTACTTTGGTCAATAAAGACCTCTTGGATATTAACGAAAACAATAAAGTGTATGGGCATTGCATCTTTAGGGCTGATAGAACAAACCCTAAGGACCTGTCTTTATTTGTTATGAAAGGCAATAAGACTATCTGCCTCGTATCAGACATAGAGTGCCACTCAGTTTCGGAATGGGATAAGATGATTAAGCCCTATATGGAAGAGTGAAACTCGCAAGGGGGTTAGGAATGGGAAGAGTTGCTTTGTTGATAGCCGTGTTCTTAGTCACGGGATTTGGTGACTTAGAAGCACATGCAACGGATTGGAAATTCTTTGGAGGCGCGCCTCATTTAAAAGACGAGTTTGGGATAGGATTTTACGATGCCGAAGGCATAGAACGTTTATCTAACCAGAATATCAAGGTGTGGACGACAATGTTCACCAACCTTTCCGAGTTTCACCGGATAGAAGGCAAGAAAGAAGTCATAGACAAAGCAGCGAAGAAGCTGGCCAAGGGGTATCAGCCACCGTATTTTGTAATCGAGGCAAAGAACTATACAAACCACGAGACTTTCATCGACGTGATTGCCTGGGAAGAAACAGCCAATGACGCCGATAGTAAGCCAAGAATGAAAATCTTGTTCGAAATAAATTGCAGAGAAAAAGCTATTAGAATCCTCTCAATAATTCAATACGACAAAGATGGAATGGCGACCAACGAATCCCATGAGAGTGCTTGGGGTTCTATCAGCGCAGGATCAAACGCTGAGACACTTCATAAGATTCTATGCAAGAGCAAAGAATAAGCGAGGCAGAACCGGACGGATAAACAAGGACGAAGATGCGTTCTCGTATCGAGAAATTAAAAAGGAAACGGATATGAAAATTGACAAAGCCAAAATATCTCGGATTGTACCCGGTAAAATTTCAGGGCCAACAAGAAAGAAACAAATGAAAGTTAGGGGTATGCTTATCCCCTTTAAGGTGGCATTACTTCAAAAAGAAAAGCGTTTCATCGTAGTTAAAGATGAACCCATAAGTCTTTACATGGAGGTACACGAAAAGGAATGGCCGCGATTGCAGGAATTTGTTTCAGCCTATCCTGAACAATTCGCAGAACAATTTGAAACGGTAATTATAAATGCAATTTCTGAAGAGTATCCTGGCAAGAGAAGACGCTTTATAGATACGCTAAAAAGAGAGTCAGGTCTTTTGAGTGAATATTTTTCGTACTGGCAAAAAAGGAACTTTGAGGAATGGCCTAAATTTCTACAAAAGCTTATCATGCAGGCTGAAGAGACTGATCTTTCTATGAATAAAAAACCTGTGGATAAGGAGAAGCAGAAACACACGATTGAATATTGCATACGAAGGTTGCATGGGAGTGATTTGAAGCGTTATAAGGTGAGTCCATTTCAAGCAAAGAAAAATCCCAACGATAATCATTTAGAGAATTTTTCAC
>Ga0335069_10002494_pt1 | contig 28307 bp, 28 predicted proteins | sample Lox_Sample_11_FD_206714 | JGI IMG/M metagenome (GOLD analysis project Ga0335069, IMG submission 206714) | Soil microbial communities from Loxahatchee National Wildlife Refuge, Florida, United States - Lox_Sample_1.1 | ecosystem: Environmental > Terrestrial > Soil > Wetlands | place: USA...
AATCGGTACCGTCTTTCGGTATCCTTGATGAAAGCGAGACCCGGTAGATAACGCATGAACAGGCTAAAACGTTCCCGGGTTTCATTCAAATCCTGTTCGATTTTTTTCTTCTCCGCGCGTTCCGATTTTTCGCGCAAAGCACGCTCGACGGCGGGTGGAAGACGCGTAAGATTGGTTTTCAGGACATAGTCCGTAGCGCCGCGTTTCAAGGATTCGATGGCGTTTTCTTCGCCGAGGGTGCCGGAGACGAATATGAAAGGTGTTTCAGGTGCCAACTCGCGGGAAAGTTTAAGTGCGCTCAATCCGTCAAAATGCGGCATTGAGAAATCGGAAAGAATCAAATCAGGGATATAAGTCTCAAGTGCTTGCAGGAAATCAGGTTTCGTTTCAACTCGCAATACGGAAGGCTCAATGCCACCTTTCTTGAGCTCCCACACTGCAAGCTCAACATCGGTCACGGCATCTTCGACCATTAAAACCTTAACTTGGGATGGCATTTTCTTCTTCCCGTTTTCCTTTTTTATTTATTGCTTATTATTAAATATTTTCCTCTAATGCATCGTCATAAACAATAACGGATATTCAAAAATTGCTTATCTTGGCTATCCTAGACATTAAAACCTGTCAATTTGTGAGATTTTCAACAAAATAAATCCGCTTAAACTTAAGGCTCTGGCAGTGCTAGGAAAATATTCTCGGTTTATCGGTAGTTTTCTAAATTTGCCACTTTGATTCAATCGAGATTCGATATGATGATTTACTGGGTCTTTGGTGCCAATTTAATAGGGGTATTTTTAGCATATGGTTGATGAAATTCAGCTGGCATAGTGCCCGCTTTGTGAATCGCCCCTGATTTCCTAGACACTTCCGAGCCTCTCGAAGTACTGCTTTTCATAGTTTACCGGGGACAGGCCGTTGCTGTAGCTGTGCCGTCTGACCGGGTTGTAGAACATCTCAATGTAATTGAACACATCCTGACGAGCTTCGTCCCGTGTAGCATAGATTTTACGGCGGATGCGCTCACGCTTCAGTAACTGAAAGAAACTCTCGGCCACTGCGTTGTCATGGCAATTACCGCGTCGGCTCATGCTGCCCATCAGGTTGTGCATCTTCAGAAAGGCTTGCCAGTCGTGGCTGCTGAACTGGCTGCCTTGGTCGGAATGTACGGTAACCGTTGCTTGCGGTTGACGCCGCCACACCGCCATCAGCAGTGCATTCAACGCCAAATCCCGATCCATACGCGACTGCATTGACCAGCCAATCACCTGCCGTGAGAAGAGGTCCAGCACGACGGCCAGATACAGCCAGCCTTCGTGCGTGCGGATATAGGTAATGTCGGTGACCCAGACCTGATTCGGTTCGGCTACGTCAAACTGTTGATTGAGGTGATTGGGCGAGACTACAGCAGGGCGGCCACCCCGATGCCGTGGACGACGGTAACCCACTTGGGCGCGCAACCCTTCGACGCGCATCAGTCGCGCGACACGGTGTTTGCCGCAGCGTTCGCCAAACTCCCGCAGATCATCGTGGATCTTGCGATAGCCATAGACGCCGCCACTCTCCAGCCAGAATTGCTTGATCAACCCCAGCAGCCGTTGATCTTCGCGGGCATGGCGTGAAGCCGGACGGCTGCACCAGGCGTAATACCCGCTCCGATGCACTTCCAGCAATTGGCACAGCCGGCGCACGGTATGCAGTGCCGCATGGCTGCGGATGAAGGCGTACCTCACCGGGATGCCTTGGCAAAGTACGCGGCGGCTTTTTTTAGGATGTCACGCTCCTCGGTGACACGCTTCAGTTCCGCCTTGAGTCGCCGTAGCTCGTCAGCCTGCGTGCGCGTCTGCACTCGTTCTGCTTCCGGTGTTCTGTATTGCTTAACCCACTGATAGAGGCTGTGGACCGACACCCCCAGCCGCTCGGCTACTTCGGTTACCCGGTAGCCCCTTTCCGTGACCTGCCGTACCGCCTCAACCTTCAACTCCTCCGCATAGCGCTTGCCACTCATAACACCCCCTGTTAGCCTTAAGTTTAAGGCTCAAAGGTGTCTACTCAAATAGGGGCGATTCAAACACTGATTTGAGAGCTGGCAAATTTGTATCTTTATTGCCCGCGAGTGCCGCTATGCTGACCATGCCACCGACAGCCGAAAGGTAGACGCCAATGTGGAATTTGGTGTAGTCGAGTAGCCTATCAAGACGCTTGTCCTCTGACATAGGAAACTTCCTTCTCCGGTAACTTGAGACCCATCTTGATCATTTCGCCTGACTAAAAGTAAACCACCCAAAACAAATAGAATTTACGTTGCTACCTTTCCCCAATCCCCCACCACAGCTTCCCGATCTCCGCGCTTAAAAACAGTATGGCAGCGGAATAATATACCCACAGCAGCAATACCACGAGTGAACCCGCCGCGCCGTAGACCGACAGCCCATGCGAGCTTTTGATATAGAGCCGGATCGCGAAATGGCCGATCAGAAACAACGCGGTCGCCAGAATCGAAACGTGCCTTGCCTCGCGCCACGACACGCGGGCGGCGGGCAGCCATTTGAAGATCAGCAGGAAGAACAGGCCGATCAGCCCGGTCGTGATCAGCAGCGACAGGCTGCGGAAAATTTCCAGTTTGGCGAGGCCGAACATTGCCAGCACGTTATCGGACAATAGTTTCAGGAAAGCATCGAGGCTGACCGAAGCCAGCACCAGCAGCGCGAGAAACCCGATCAGGATGAACGCGAGGATGCGGCTCCAGATCGCGCGCAGCGTGCCCGACGAGTTCTTGCGCGTGCCCCAGATGTCGTCGAGGCTTTCCTTCAGTTCGTCGAACGCCGAGGTCGCGCCGATCAGAAACATCGCCAGCGCCAGCGTTGCCGGCCAGCCGTTCGCATTCTGCCAGCGCACGTTGACCAGCATGTTGTGCAGCAGGCCGGCGGTGCTGGGGCCGACCAGTTGCTGCGTGATCGAGGTGATCTGATTCACCACCGACGCCGAGCCGACGAAGTGGCCGGTGATGACAATCAGCAGCAACAGGATTGGCGCCAGCGAGAAGATCGCGAAGAACGACAGCGCTGCCGCGCGGCTCGTGCAGCGGTCGTCGAGCCAGGCGTTGAGCAGCGCGAGCGGGGAGTAAGTGGTTCTTGCCATCGGCGTGCGGTTTCAGGCGGCGGACGCCGGCGCTAGCGCGGCTTCCACAAATGTTCCATTTTGAGATAGGTGAAGGACGCCGACCAGCCTATCAGCACGAATCCGGTCAGCGCCTCGGTGCCGGTAAGAAAGCGGATCGGGCCTGTCGGCAGTATGTCGCCGACACCCAGGGTGGTGAAGACGGTCGCTGAATAATAAACGTACTCAAAAATGTTGCCGTTGGCGCCGTTGAGGTGTCCGGTATCGGACCACAGCAGCAGCGCGTAATAGGCGATCGCGAAAATCCAGATTTCGGCGATATGCAGCGCGATCAGCGACAGCACTGCGTAGAGCACGCTGCGCCGCCGCGGATGGCCGACGTGCGCGAGCGTCCGGTTGATCCAGGCCAGCCCTTCGTAATGGGTGAAGGCGGCGGCGATTACCGCGAATATCGTGGCGAGGACGACGGCGATGTTCGCGGCCCAGTTGTTGTAAATTGCGCTGCTCATAGATCAAAACGATTCTATCGCGTTGCCGTATCGAAGCGCAGCGACAGATCGACCGCTGCGATGTCCTTGGTCAGGCTGCCGATCGAAATTCGGTCCACGCCGGTTTCCGCAATCGCGCGCACGTTGTCGAGCGTGACGCCGCCCGATGCTTCGAGCTGCGCGCGGCCGGCGTTCAACTGGACCGCCGCCCGCAGTTGTCCGAGGTCCATGTTATCGAGCAGGATCATTTTCGCGCCGGCGGCTAGCGCCTCGCGCAGTTGATCGAGGTTTTCCACTTCAACCTGAACCCAGACGCCGGACGGTGCGGCATGTTGTGCTTGCTCGAACGCGGCGGCGATGCTGCCGGCCGCCGCGATGTGGTTTTCCTTGATCAGGATGCCGTCGAACAGTCCGATCCGGTGATTGACGCCGCCGCCGACGCGCACCGCGTATTTTTCTGCGATACGCAGGCCGGGCAGCGTTTTGCGCGTGTCGACGATCTGCGCGCGTGTGCCGCTGATCGCATCGACGTAGCGGCGGGTCGCGGTCGCCACTGCCGACAGCATTTGCAGGAAATTGAGCGCGGTGCGTTCGCCGGCCAACAGCGCGCGCGCGTTGCCTTCCAATGTACATAGTTGCTGGCCGGGCTGCACCAGGTTGCCGTCGCCGCCTGTGCCCGACCATTCGATGTCCACCTGTGGATCGAGCCGGCGGAACACCGCGTTGAACCACAGCGCGCCGCAGATCACCGCCGGCACACGGCTGATGACGGTGGCTTTGGCTGTGTTGCCGGCGGGAACCAGTTGCGCGGTCAGGTCGCCGCTGCCGATGTCCTCGGCCAGCGCGCGCGCGACGTCGTCTTCAACGACGGCGGCCAGGTTTGCAAATTCATCAGGCATGGCGCATTTTACCCAATCAGGTGCTTGAAAATGGAGGGTGATGCCCCATTTGTGGGTAAGAAAATCAAGAGGATCAACCATGCGTTTGGATAAATTCACCACCAAATTCCAGCAGGCGCTGGCCGATGCCCAGAGCCTGGCGGTCGGCCGCGACCATTCCTATATCGAGCCGCAGCACCTGCTGCTGGCGCTGATCCAGCAGGACGATGGCGGCACGCGCTCGCTGCTGGCGCGCGCCGGCGTCAACGTGCCGGCGCTGACCACTGCGCTCGAAGGCGCGCTGCAGCGGCTACCGAAGGTCGAGGGCACGGCCGGCGAAGTCAACGTGTCGCGCGATCTCGCCAATCTGCTGAACGTGACCGACAAGGAAGCGCAGAAACGCGGCGACCAGTTCATCGCGTCGGAGATGTTTTTGCTGGCGCTGACGCAGGACAAAGGCGAGACCGGCAAGCTGTTCAAGCAGCACGGCGGCGCGCGCCAGCCGCTCGAACAGGCGATTGCCGCAGTGCGCGGCGGCGAGAGCGTCAACAGCGCCGAGGCCGAAGGGAGCCGCGAGGCGCTGAAGAAATACACGGTGGACATCACCGAGCAGGCGCGCAGCGGCAAGCTCGATCCGGTGATCGGACGCGACGACGAAATCCGCCGCGTGATCCAGATCCTGCAGCGACGCACCAAGAACAACCCGGTGCTGATCGGCGAACCCGGCGTCGGCAAGACTGCGATCGTCGAGGGCCTCGCGCAGCGCATCGTCAACGGCGAGGTGCCGGAATCGCTGAAGAATAAACAGGTGTTTTCGCTCGACATGGCGGCGTTGCTGGCGGGCGCCAAATACCGCGGCGAGTTCGAGGAACGGCTGAAGTCCGTGCTGAAGGAAATCGCGCACGAGGAAGGCCGCATCATCGTCTTCATCGACGAAATCCACACCATGGTCGGCGCCGGCAAGGCCGAAGGCGCGATCGACGCCGGCAATATGTTGAAACCGGCGCTGGCGCGCGGCGAGCTGCATTGCATCGGCGCCACAACGCTCGACGAATACCGCAAGTACATCGAGAAGGACGCTGCGCTCGAACGCCGCTTCCAGAAGGTGCTGGTGGACGAGCCGTCGGTCGAATCGACGATCGCGATCCTGCGCGGCCTGCAGGAGAAGTATGAAGTCCACCACGGCGTCGAGATCACCGACCCGGCGATCGTCGCCGCGGCCGAGCTGTCGCAGCGCTACATCACCGATCGCTTCCTGCCCGACAAGGCGATCGACCTGATCGACGAGGCGGCGTCGCGTATCAAGATGGAGATCGACTCCAAGCCGGAGGCGATGGACAAGCTCGACCGCCGTTTGATCCAGCTCAAGATCGAGCGCGAAGCGGTGAAGAAGGAAAAGGACGAGGCGTCGAAGCAACGGCTGGCTTCGATCGAGGCCGAGATCAAGCGGCTCGAAAAGGAATACGCGGACCTCGACGAAATCTGGAAAGCCGAGAAGGCGCAGGTGCAGGGCGCGCAACACGTGAAGGAAGAGATCGACAGGCTGCGCGCGCAGATGGCCGACCTGCAGCGCAAGGGCCAGTACGACAAGCTCGCTGAACTCCAGTACGGCAGGCTGCCGCAGCTCGAAGCGCAGCTGAAGGCTGCGGAAAAGTCCGGCAAGAAGGGCGCCGAACAGCAGCACAAACTGCTGCGCACCCAGGTCGGCGCCGAGGAGATCGCCGAGGTGGTGTCGCGCGCAACCGGCATCCCGGTGTCGAAGATGATGCAGGGCGAGCGCGACAAACTGCTGCAGATGGAAGAACGGCTGCACAACCGCGTGGTCGGTCAGGACGAGGCGGTGCGCCTGGTGTCGGACGCGATCCGCCGCTCGCGCTCGGGACTCGCCGATCCGAACCGTCCGTACGGCTCGTTCATGTTCCTCGGCCCGACCGGCGTCGGCAAGACCGAACTGTGCAAGGCGCTGGCGTCGTTCCTGTTCGATTCTGAGGAGCACCTGATCCGCATCGACATGAGCGAATTCATGGAGAAGCACTCGGTCGCGCGCCTGATCGGCGCGCCGCCCGGCTACGTCGGCTACGAGGAGGGCGGCTATCTGACCGAAGCGGTGCGGCGCAAACCGTACAGCCTGATCCTGCTCGACGAAATCGAGAAGGCGCACCCCGACGTGTTCAATGTGCTGCTGCAGGTGCTCGACGACGGCCGCATGACCGACGGACAGGGGCGCACCGTGGACTTCAAGAACACGGTGATCGTGATGACGTCGAACCTCGGCTCGCAGATGATCCAGCAACTGGCTGGCGAAAAATACGATGTGGTCAAGGCCGCGGTGCTGGACGAGGTCAAGGCGCACTTTCGCCCCGAGTTCATCAACCGCGTCGACGAGATCATCGTGTTCCATCCGCTCGACGACCGCAACATCCAGGCCATCGCCAAAATCCAGTTGTCGCTGGTCGAACGCCGTCTCGCAAAGATGGAGATCAGGCTCAACGTCACGGATGCCGCGCTCGCGCATATCGCCAAGGCCGGTTTCGACCCGGTCTACGGCGCGCGTCCGCTGAAGCGCGCGATCCAGAGCGAGATCGAGAATCCGCTCGCGCGCGAAATCCTCGAAGGCCGCTTCGTAGCCAAGGACACAGTCAATGTGGATGTGGCCGACGGCGGGTTGCGGTTCAAGAAGAAATAAGAAGCCCTGACTTTTCCCGTGTGTCGGAACGGCGCGGCCGTTCGCCGGATTTCGATCGCACTTGACGTTGGGCGGCCAAGCCGCAATGATTGCCGTCCGTACGGAGAGGAGGGGGCGGCATGCAGTCGCGAAGGGTGGCCGGCATGGCGATATTCCGTACAGATTCTCATAAGACATAACGGCGGACATAACGCGCGTGAGCAAGCAACTGGTGGGCGCACCCATCAGCGACAAGATACAGACCTCGGATCCGGCTCTGCCGGACAAGGAGCGGGTGCTGGTCGGGTTGCTGAGCAATCTCGACGGCATGGTTTACCGCTGTCGGGACGATGCGGACTGGACGATGGAATTCGTCAGCGAAGGCTGCCTGCGGCTGACCGGTTATCGCCCGGACGAACTGCTGTTCAACGGTTCCATCTCGTATGCGCAGATCATCCACCCCGATGACCGCAAGCGCGTGCGCGACGAGATCCGTTCCGCGATCAAGGACAAACACCGCTTTCTGATCGAACATCGCATCGTCTGCCGGGATGACGCCGTTAAATGGGTGTGGGCGCGCGGGATGGTGGCCGACGAGGACGACTATCCGGTCTTCATCGAGGGTTTCATCGAGGACGTCACCAAGGTCCGGCTGAACCGCGAAAAACTCGAATATCTAGCGAACCATGACCCTGTTACCAATCTGCCGAACCGTCTGCTGTTGAACGACCGCCTGCGGCGCATGATGGTCAACGCGCAGCGCAGTCATTCGGTGGTCGCGGTGGCGCTGGTCGACCTCGACAATTTCAAGCTGATCAACGACACCTTCGGCCACAATCGCGGCGACCAGCTGCTGCAGACGATCGCCAAGCGCATGCAGTCGTGTCTGCGCGAAAGCGACACCGTCGGCCGGCTCGGCGGCGACGAGTTTGTGCTGCTGCTGTCGGGCGAAAACCGCGGCGAGGCGCTGTCGGTGGCGATACAGCGCGTGCTGAAGTCGGTGGCGCTGCCGTGGCAGTTCGACGGCAACGAGCTCGGCATATCGTGCAGTATCGGCGTCAGCGTTTTCCCGCGCGACGGACGCGACGTCCAGATGCTGCTGCGCAACGCCGATGCCGCGATGTACAAGGCCAAGGAACTCGGCAAGAACAACTACCAGTTCTATTCGCCTGAAATGAATCAGGCGATCGTCAAGCGTCTCGAAGTGCAGAACATGCTGCAGCAGGCGCTCGAAAAAAACCAGTTCGTCCTGTATTACCAGCCGAAGGTGGATCTGACGACGGGGCGCATTTTCGGCATGGAAGGATTGCTGCGCATCGCCGGGGAGGACAACCGGCTGCTGCAGCCGCAGGAGTTCATCAAGCTGGCCGAGGAGACCGGCCTGATCGTGCCGATCGGGGAATGGGTGCTGCGACAGGCATGCGCGTTCAACAAATTCCTGCAGGACCGGAACCTGCCGGCGATGCCGGTCTCGATCAATCTGTCGGCGCGCCAGCTGGTCCGCTACGATCTGGTCGGCGCCGTGGAGCAGGCGCTGAACGATACCGGGCTGCCGGCGCGGTATCTCGATCTCGAACTGACCGAAAGCATGGTGATGCACAATCCGGAGGAGGTCATCAAGATTCTGGAGCGCCTCAAGGCGCTCGGCGTCCAGCTCGGCATCGACGATTTTGGCACCGGCTATTCAAGCCTCAGTTATCTGAAGCGTTTCCCGGTCAATACGCTCAAGATCGACCGCTCGTTCGTGCACGAGCTTGGCGACGACGAAGACGCGGCGGCGATCGTGTGCGCGGTGATCAATCTGGGACACAGCCTCGGCATGGAAGTGATCGCGGAGGGGGTTGAAACCGAGCAGCAGGTGCAGTTTCTGCGGGAACACCGCTGCGATTACGTGCAGGGATACCTGTTCAGCCGGCCGCGCCCGGCCGACGAGTTCGTTGCGCTGCTTGAACAGCAATGCCGCGGCCAAGGCCTGATTCCTTCCTTCGCGCCGTTGACGCGGAAAGCCCGGAAAGCAAAAGCTCCCGGACAGAAATCATGACTTTTTGACGGCGAGACCGCCGAGCAGCGCGGCGACCTGTTTTGCAGGCTTGGCGCGCGCAGCCGTTGGGGCGACTGTTGCCGACGCGGCGGCAGTGGGCCGCGGAGTGTAGGGCGCGGAATAATCGAAACCGCCGGACGCGGGCGTGGGCGCTCTCGGTGTCTGCGGAGAACGGCCGTGCGGTTTTGCGCGTTTTCTGTCGGCGCCGAGTTCAGGCAGCGGCTGCCGCGGCAGCCGGCGGTTCAGCAGGCGCTCGATGTCCTCCAGCAATTTGATTTCATCGCGGCTGACCAGCGAGATGGCCTCGCCGGTGCTGCCGGCGCGGCCGGTGCGGCCGATGCGATGCACGTAATCCTCCGCGGTGTACGGCAGCTCGTAGTTGATGACGAACGGCAGTTCCTCGATATCGAGACCGCGCGCCGCGATGTCGGTCGCGACCAGCACGCCGACTGCACCGTTCTTGAAATCGTCGAGCGCCTTCATCCGTTCGGCCTGCGAGCGGTCGCTGTGGATCGCGGTGGCGTCGATGCCGTCGCGCACCAGTTCGCGCGCCAGCCGGTCGGCGTCGCGCTTGGTGCGCGTGAACACCAGCACCTGCCGCATGCCGCGCGACTGGATCAGATGCACGAGCAGTGCGCGTTTGCGCGGCGGCTCGACTTCATAAGTCATGTGGCTGACCAGGTCGGCCGGTGCATTGCGCCGCGCGACTTCGATCACCACCGGCGCGCGCAGCAACTGGCCGGCGAGCTTCTTGATGTCGTCGGAAAACGTCGCCGAGAACAGCAGGTTCTGCCGCGTCGGCGGCAGCAGCGCCAGAATGCGCTTGATGTCGGGCAGGAACCCCATGTCGAGCATGCGGTCGGCCTCGTCCAGCACCAGGATCTCGACGCGCGACAGATTGACGGTCTTCTGCTGCACGTGATCGAGCAACCGCCCCGGCGTCGCCACCAGGATTTCAACGCCGGCGCGCAGCGCCGCGATCTGGGGGGCGATGTCGACACCGCCGAAGACGACGGCGGAACGCAGCGTCAGATATTTGCCGTAGGTGCGCACGCTGTCCTCGACCTGCGCCGCGAGTTCGCGCGTGGGCGTCAGCACCAGCGCGCGCACCGGATGCCGCGCCGGTGACGGACTGGTGTTCTGCTGGGGGGCGAGCAACTGCAGGATCGGCAGCGAGAAACCGGCGGTCTTGCCGGTGCCGGTTTGCGCGCAGGCCATGATATCGTGGCGTGCGAGCACTGCGGGGATCGCTTTCTGCTGGATCGGGGTTGCTTCGGTGTAGCCCTGTTCCGAAACTGCGCGCAGCAATTCGGGCGCCAGACCGAGGGTCGAAAAGGACATCAGGAACAACTCTTCAGAATCAATATAACCATATGTTTTGGCTATTATAAGTCGATTTATGGCCGGGCGCCATAAAAAGCTGGAATTTTAACCAGGAAATCCGAACGGCGATTTTCTTTTGCCAGGGAACTGCGGCTGGAAGGTGGAGGATGGACGGATTTTGCGAAGAAAATCCGGGCCGGACATTAAAAATCGGGAAAAATCTGGTAAATTGCGGTGCAACCGCATGAAATCACGGTCAAGACCTTATGTTGAGCACGGTTGATATCGGATCGACAGTTCGCGGCAACGGTTTTCCGCTGATCCTGACGCTTGACACCAACGGCATTCCGCACCGCTGGATCACCTGGCAGCACGCCTGCTTCTACTATGCGAAGCAGTTGATCGCGTGGACCGCCGGCGAGCACGCGTTCACCGTACACGGTGGATTCAACCGGCTGTCGGGCGAGCGTTCGGAAATCACCGCCAGCAGCATCATCGCGATCAAGGGCAAGGCGATGGCGATGCGCGCTTTCGGCCAGGTGCCGCCGCTCAACAACCGCGAACTGTTCCACCGCGACCGCTATCTGTGCGCATACTGCGGCGACATTTTTCCGGGATCGAAGCTGACGCGCGACCACGTGATCCCGTTCTCGCGCGGCGGCAAGGATACCTGGATGAACGTGGTCACCGCGTGCCGCAGTTGCAATGAAAAGAAGAGCGACCGCACGCCGGAAAAGGCGCAGATGGAACTGCTGTACCTGCCGTATGTGCCAAACCGCGCCGAATACCTGATCCTGACCAACCGGCGCATTCTGTCCGACCAGATGGAATTTCTGGTGCGCCACGTGCCGGCGCAAAGCCGGCTGCATCAAGCCGCGTAAAAATCAGAAAACTTTGCTGCAGCTTCCCGAACGGGTGTTCAGGGGGATTTCTTCGTCCCTTTGCCGTGTATTTCCATCATCAGCGCGTAAGCCTGTTCGGGGGTCAGTGCCTCCGGTTTGCGGTCGCGGAAGATCAGCCAGAACAGCCCGCCGTTGATAAGCACCAGGAACACTTCGAGATACAGGATCGAGGTGACGATCACGTGGTCCGGCCGTCGCGCGAAAATGAAATAGAAGCCTTCGAAGTTCGGGATCGCCGCCTTGCTCAGCGTATAGGCCGACTCGAACGGCGGAAACAGCACGATGACCACCAGATTCACGGCGACCACGATCAGCGTTGCGTTCTGCAACTTGATGCGATTGCGCTTTGCACCGGGATGCGGGGGGCTCAGCAGCAGCCAGCCGATGCCGGCGTTGACCAGAACCACGAACAGCTCCAGATACAGTACCCCGCTGTTGATGCTCATGTGCGGGTCGTGGCTGAAAACGCAACTGAATCCGCCGAATACCGGAACCTGCGAATTTGTGATCGAATGGATATCGTACGGCGGAAACAGCAGGATCAGCGCGATGTTGGCCGCTGCGATGCCGAGCATGATCATCTGGTTGCGATTCATATTACCTGTGTCTCATTCGATTTCCGGCGATACCACAGGCGCATTATAGGGGATATTCATCTGCCATGAAGCCGGTGCCGCGCGCCGCAACGGCATGCCCGGCGCGCCGGCGGACGATCTGCTAAAATCTTTCATCGTATTGTTTTTTTCGCGCCCGGTTGGCGCGCCATCATTCCTCTGATCAATATCGACCTGCACTGCCATTCGACATTTTCGGATGGCATCCTGCGCCCGGACCAACTGCTGGCGCGGGCACGCGAGCGCGGCGTCGCCGCGCTCGCGCTGACCGATCACGACGAAACCGGCGGCCTTGCCGCGGCGCGCGAAGCCGCCGCGGCGCACGGTATCGCGCTGATCGACGGCGTCGAGATTTCGGTGACGTGGCGCGGCCAGACTCTGCACATCGTGGGCCTCGGCATCGATCCCGGCGATGCCCGGTTGCAGGCTGGACTGGCGGCGACGCGCGCCGGCCGCACCGGTCGCGCCCGCGCCATCGCCGCGGCGCTCGAAGAACTGGGCATCGACGGCAGCTTCGACGGCGCGCGGCAATTTGCCGACAATCCCGAAATCGTCGGCCGCACCCATTTCGCGCGCTTCCTGGTACAGCAGGGGCTGGTCAAAGACATCGCGGCAGCGTTCAAGCGCTATCTCGGCAACGGCCGGCCAGGCCACGTGCCGCACCAGTGGGCGGCGCTGTCGGACGCCGTCGACTGGATCAACGGCAGCGGCGGCGCCGCGGTGATCGCACACCCGGGGCGTTATCCGATGAGCACGTCCGAAATGCACGAACTGCTGGCGGAGTTTCGCGAGCGCGGCGGCGCCGCGATCGAGGTTGTCAGCGGCAGTCACAGCCCGCAGCAGTACGCGACATTCGCCGGGCTGGCGCGCCGCTTCGGACTCGCGGCCTCGGCCGGTTCCGATTTTCACTCGCCGCACGAAAGCCGCCACGATCTCGGCAATCTGCCGGCGATTCCGGAAGGCTGCGCGCCGGTATGGGAGAAATTTGACCTGATCGGCGCATCGCGCGTTTCATCATGTTAGAGACTCTCAGCACTGTCCAGAAAATCGCCGTGTTCGCGCTGCCGATCCTGTTCGCGATCACGCTGCATGAGGCGGCGCACGGTTACGTCGCCCGCCATTTTGGCGACATGACGGCGGAAGCCGCCGGCCGCATCAGTCTCAATCCGCTGCGGCACATCGATCCGGTCGGCACCATCGTCGTGCCGCTGGTCAGTCTGCTGCTGACCAGCGTCATGTTCGGCTGGGCCAAGCCGGTGCCGGTCAATTTTGCGAAGCTGCGCCATCCCAAGCGCGACATGCTGTGGGTCGCGGCGGCGGGGCCGTTCAGCAATCTGCTGATGGCGTTCGGCTGGGGACTGGTGTTCAAGATTGGCGACGGGCTGGCCGGCGATAATCCGGCGGCGACATGGCTGATCCTGGTCGGTGCCTGCGGCATTTTCGTCAACGTGGTATTTTTTGTGCTCAATCTGCTGCCGTTGCCGCCGCTCGACGGCGGGCGTATCGCGGTCAGTCTGCTGCCGCATCGCGCCGCGTGGCGTTTCGCGCAGATCGAGCAATTCGGCCTGATCATCCTGATCATACTTCTGGTCAGCGGACTGCTGGGCGGGGTGCTGTGGCCGCTGGTTCATATTTCCATGTCCGTCGTCGGCGCCGTGCTCGGCATCGCCCCGGACAAAGTATTGCGGCTGATGACGACGTTGTGAACGGAAAGATGACCGACCATGTTCGTTGACCGCGTTCTTTCCGGCATGCGTCCGACCGGCGCGCTGCACCTCGGGCATTATCACGGCGTGCTGAAGAACTGGGTCGCGCTGCAGCACGAATTCCAGTGCCTGTTCTTCGTCGCCGACTGGCATGCGCTGACCACGCATTACGACGAGCCGCAGATCATCGAGGCGAATACCTGGGACATGATCATCGACTGGCTGGCGGTGGGCGTCGATCCGGCACAGGCGACGTTGTTCATCCAGTCGCGCGTGCCGCAGCACGCTGAACTGCACCTGCTGCTGTCGATGATCACGCCGCTTGGCTGGCTCGAGCGCGTGCCGACCTACAAGGACCAGCAGGAAAAACTGGCCAACAAGGACCTGTCGACCTACGGTTTTCTCGGTTATCCGCTGCTGCAAAGCGCCGACATCCTGATCTACCGCGCCAACCGCGTGCCGGTCGGCGAGGACCAGGTGCCGCACGTCGAGTTCACGCGGGAGATCGCGCGCCGCTTCAACCACATCTACGGCCGCGAGCCGGGCTTCGAGCAGAAAGCCGAGGCCGCGATCAAGAAACTCGGCGCCAAACGCGCCAAGGTTTACCGCGAAGCGCGCACCCGGTTTCTCGAACAGGGCGACGCCGCGGCGTTGGAAGAAGCGCGGGCGCTGCTCGAAAAGGCGCAGAATCTCGCTCTCGGCGACCGCGAACGGCTGTTCGGCTATCTGGAAGGCGGGGGCAAAATGATCCTGAGCGAGCCGAAGGCGCTGCTGACGGAGGCGTCGAAAATGCCGGGGCTCGACGGTCAGAAGATGTCGAAGTCCTACAACAACACCATCGGTCTGCGCGAGAGCGACGACAGCATCGCCAAAAAGATCCGCACCATGCCGACCGATCCCGCGCGCGTAAAACGCAGCGATCCCGGCGATCCCGACAAGTGCCCGGTGTGGCAGTTGCATCAGGTCTATTCGGATGAGCCGCGCCGGCAATGGGTGCAACAGGGATGCCGCAACGCCGGCATCGGCTGCCTCGAATGCAAACAGCCGGTGATCGACGCGGTGATCGCGGAACTGCAGCCGATGCGCGAGCGCGCGCAGCGCTACCTCGATGATCCGACACTGGTCAGGAACGTGATCGCCGACGGCTGCGAAAAGGCGCAGAAGCTGGCCGAGGAAACGATGCGCGACGTGCGCGAAGCGATGGGATTGCACTACAGCTGACCGCGGATTCGCGGTAGAATGCGCTCTCATGCAGTCTGCCGAGACGTCCACCGCGTCCATTGTTACCCCGATCGCCAGGTATCGCGGCGAAGCGGTGCTGGAACTGCCGCACGATCTCTACATCCCCCCCGATGCGCTTGAAGTCTTCCTCGACACCTTCGAGGGGCCGCTCGACCTGTTGCTGTATCTGATCCGTCAGAACAATCTCGACGTGCTGAACATTCCGATGGCGCGGTTGACCGCGCAATACCTCGAGTACGTCGAGGTGATGCGGCGGCGCTCGCTCGAACTCGCGGCCGAGTATCTGGTGATGGCGGCGGTGCTGATCGAGATCAAGTCGCGCATGCTGCTGCCGCGTCCGACGGCCGCGAGCGACGAGGAAAGCGACCCGCGCGCCGAGTTGGTGCGCCGGCTGCTTGCTTACGAACAGATGAAGCTGGCCGCGCAGCGCCTCGACGCATTGCCGCAAGCCGGCCGCGATTTCGAGCTGGTACAGATCGAAATCGAGCGCGCAGCCGGACAGGCGCTGCCCGATGTCAACGCCGAGGATTTGCGGCAGGCATGGCTGTGGCTGGTGCAGCGTGCGAGCGTCAGCCGTCACCACCGTATCACACGCGGCGAGCTGTCGGTGCGCGAGCACATGAGTCTGGTGCTGCGCAGGTTGCGCGAAGCGGGATTGCTCGAATTCACACAGCTCTTCGCGCCCGAAGAGGGCGTGCCGAAACTGGTGGTGACCTTCCTGGCGATCCTCGAACTGGCGCGCGAGTTCCTGATCGAGGTCACTCAACAGGCGCCGTACGCGCCGATCTACCTGAAGGCGACCCATGTCCCAACTGTTTGACGTGCAGCAGGCCAAGCAAATTCTGGAAGCCGCATTGTTGGCCAGCAGCGAACCGCTGTCGCTGGCTGATCTGAAAAAATTGTTCGATGAAGATCTGGGTACTGAGACTCTGCGCCGGCTGCTCACCGATCTGGCCGATGACTGGCAGGGGCGGAGCGTGGAACTGGTCAGCGTCGCCAGCGGCTGGCGTTTCCGCACGCGTCCCGAATTTCAGCGCTTCATCGACCGGCTCAGGCCGGAAAAGCCGCCGCGCTATTCACGCGCGGTGCTGGAGACGCTTGCGATCATCGCTTACAGGCAGCCGGTCACGCGCGGCGATATCGAGGATATCCGCGGCGTCGTCGTCTCGACCGGCATCATCAAGGCGCTGCAGGCGCGCGGCTGGATCGATGTTGTAGGCAATCGCGAAGTGCCCGGCCGTCCCGAGCTGCTGGCGACCACCAAACAGTTTCTCGACGACCTGAATCTGCGCTCGCTCGAGGAGTTGCCGTCGCTCGACGAACTGGGCCAGCTGGTGGAAACACCGGCGCTTTCTCCCGCGCGGGAAGAAGCCGGGCAGCAGGACACGCTTGAAATCGTGATGCCGGCGGAGGCCGATTCCGCCGGCAGCGATTCCAGACCGGCGCTGAATTGAACGGATTTCCTGAATCGGTTTGACGCGCACGAACGCGGATTGCTAGAATCCGCCCCTCATCTGACGCGGGGTAGAGCAGTCTGGTAGCTCGTCGGGCTCATAACCCGGAGGTCGTAGGTTCAAATCCTACCCCCGCAACCAAATCCATGATGCCCTGCGTATCCGCAGGGCATTTTTATTTGTGGGCTTCAGACCGTGTCATGTTTGCGCAGCCCAGCGCTGCGCGCTAACATGATTCTGGTCAGGCGCCGCCTTTGAAGGCGGTGCTTGTCACCGGCACCCCCGGAAATCCATCATGCGATACGAGCTTTTTTACTGGCCATCGATACAGGGGCGCGGCGAGTTTGTCCGGCTCGCGCTGGAACAGGCCGGCGTCGATTATGTTGATGTCGCGCGCAGACGCGGCGGCGAAGCCGTGTTGATTCGATGGCTCGAAAACGAAGGGATAAAACATCCATCGTTCGCGCCGCCGTTTCTGAAAGCCGGCAAACAAATCATCGGTCAGACTGCGAACATCCTTTTGTTTCTCGGCGCGCGGCACAATCTGGCGCCAAAAGACGAGGCCGGCCGGCTGTGGGCGCATCAATTGCAATTGACGGTCGCTGATTTCGTCGTCGAAATCCACGACACGCACCATCCGATCAGCGCCAATTTATACTATGAGGAGCAGAAACCGGAGGCGCGCCGCCGTGCCGTGGATTTCCGCAAGGAGCGGTTGCCGAAATTTCTCGGTTATTTCGAGCGCGTCATCGAGCGGAATGGCGGTCGTTATATGGTCGGCAGGAAATTGAGTTACGTCGATCTTTCGGTGTTCCAGATCGTCGCCGGGCTGCGCTACGCATTTCCGCACGCGATGAAAAAATCGAGCGGCAAATATCCGCTGCTCGACGCGTTACATGATCGAGTCGAAGCGCTGCCGGGAATCACCGCTTATCTGCAGTCGCAACGACGGATACCGTTCAATCAGGAAGGGATCTTCCGCCATTATGAAGAACTCGATGCGTAGGTACGGAGAAATTGGCTGATCGAGATAGCGATAGTGCCGCGCACGATCCTCATTGATGGCAGCAAACGAGCCGCCGCGAATTGTATTGAAGCCATCTTTCATCTGGTGCGCCCGCAGAGTGCAGATGTTTCTCCGCGGCTACTGCATCGAGGAGCCATGAAAAAGTTGTCCACGGACAGTGCCCGGAACGACCAGGGGCTGGCCAAGTCCCTGAGGGGTATCGAAAATAAAAATATATTCGGCGGCGCGCAGGGGATGGTTCACGGCGTGCGTATCAGCAGCAGGGCCCGCAAGGGTCAATCAACCCTTCAGGAGCATGCCATGTCATCTTCTTTCAGGACCATCCCCGCCGCCGTCGCGGCACTGAGCCTGCTGGCGCTGTGCGCCGCTGCGGATAGCGCCCAGGCGCGCAATATTCACCGCAGCGGTACCTTTACGACGGGCGCGGGAAAGACCGGAAGCTACAGCGGATCAGTTACCGGCAACCTTCGCAATGGTCTCACGCGCAGCACTTCGGTGACCAACGCCAGCGGCCAGACGTGGAACCGTACCGCCACCAAGACCTATGACCCGTCGACCGGCGCTTTCAATAAAACGGTGACCTCGCCCAACGGCACTACACGCACATACACCGGCACGGCAGCAGACGGGCAGCGCAGCGGCACCTACACCACCAGCACCGGCAAGAGCGGCAGTTTCACTGATACCGTGACTGCCAACGGCAACGACAGCGTGACCCGCAACACCAGCATCACCAACGCCGCCGGCCAGACCGTGCAGCGCAGCGCGACCACCGGATACGACCCCTCCACGAATACGGTGACGCGCTCGGTCACCGGGCCGGAAGGCAACACGCGCCAGGGTTCGGTTACGTTCACGCCGTCTTCCAACTAAGGAAGCGTGATGAGCCGCATTTTTCCCGCACTGCTGGCGGCGGGCGCCCTGTGTGCCCTGTGCGCCGCCGAGGCGCACGCCCAGACGTCCCAGCCCGCTCCCTCCGCCGGCGTCGGCCAGCGGGGACAGCGACTGCAACGCCTGGGGGACGAAGCCTTTAAACGCATGGATACCAACGGCGATGGCGTAATCAGCAAGCAGGAGTACATGGAGCAGGCTGAAAAACGCTTCCAGCGCCTCGACGCCAACGGCGACGGTCAGATCACGCGGGAAGAATTCGATGCAATGGCGCAGAAGCTGCGCGAACGCGCCGGCGCAGGCGGCGGTGCCCAGTTCCCCTGACGGGGATCCCATGCATTGTCAGCGGCCATATCTGCCTCGGGTACGCGCGCGGGCCGTGCCGCGCGTTATTGATATGTCGCGAGCCACGAATGCCGCAGCGATCCATGCCGAGCGAGATATCCGATACACGGAGCAATGCGTCCTCCGATGCGGCCCTGATGGAAAGAGTGGCCGGAGGAGACGCGCAGGCATTCCGTATGCTGGTCGAGCGCTATCTGCCGCGCGCCCACGCCGTCGCGCGCCGCATGCTGGGGTCGGCCGCGGAAGCCGAGGACGCGGTGCAGGAGGCGTTCTGCCGGATATGGACGCACGCAGCGGCGTTTCGCGCCGAGCGCGCGGCCTTCTTCACCTGGGCCTATCGCATCATCGCCAACGCCTGCCTGGATGCGATGCGTCGGCGTACGCCGGCGGCCGAGCCGGTGGACGACATGGCCGAGAACCTGGCGGATCCTGCGCCGGACGCGCAGTCCCGGCACGAAAGTCTGCAGGTGCGGCAGGCCGTGCAGGCGCTGCCGCCGCGGCAGCGGCTGGCTGTGGTGTTGTGTTATTTCGAGGGCATGACCAATCCCGAGGCGGCGGCGGCGATGGACATGAATGTGAAGGCGCTGGAAGGACTGCTGGTACGCGCGCGGCGCAGTCTGCGAAACCGGCTCGACGGTTGAATGACGATAAACGATGACGACGATATGAACGACGAAACCGGTATGGAAAAGGAAGACGGATTGAAGGCGAAACTGGCGGCATGGAGGGCGGTTCCGCCGCCGGTGGATCTCGCGGCGCGCATCGCGCAGCGCGCCACGGCACTGCCACAGCGCAAGCCGTGGGGGACGCGGATATTGGCGGCCGCCGAACGTGCCCTGACCGAGTGGCGCTACGGGCTGGTCTACAAGCTCGCAACGCTGGCATTGTGTGCAGCTTTCGGCTTCGCAGCGGGAACGTACCGGGCCGAGAGTGTGGACATCGTGGCTCTGGCATTCGGCGCCGGAGCGGGGGAATCGCTGTGAACGTGACGAGAACCCAGTTGCTGATAGGAAGTGTGTTGTTCCTTTCGCTGGCCGCCAACGCGGTGCTCGGCGCGATGGCCATCGGCCACCGGCTGGCCCCCGAAGCAGCAGGCAGCAGTCGTCCACTGAAGGACATGATACAGAGACTGGCGGCATTGCCGCCGGAACAGCGTGCCCAAACGCGTGAAGCCGTAAGGTCGTACCTGCCGCGGTTGCGCGACGCCATGGAGGATTTGCGGAAGGCGCGTCAGGACACGTTCAGCTACGTGCGCAGTCCGGACTACACGCGTGTCGAAGCGGAGAAACGTTTCGCCGCGCTGCGCGAAAAGACCACGGCCCTTCAGGCCCTGGGACAGAGCATGGTGCTGGACATCGCAGATCACCTCACGCCCGAGCAGCGGGATCAGCTGCTGTCGCCGCGAGGACAGCGGTGACCACCGCCGCGAGTGCGGACGCTTTCCAGGCCGCCGCCCGCTTCGGGCTGGGGCCGCGCCCCGGCGAGTTCGACACCATCGGCGGGGATCCGCGTGGCTGGGTGCTGGGTCAGATTTACAGTGCCTCCATACCGCCCGAAGTGCAGGCGCGCCGCGGCGGCAATGCGCTGATGGCGCGGGTGGTGACGGGCATCCGTGCCAGCAGTGCGAGCGAAGTGCAGAATGCTGCGCGCGCCATGCGCGACGTCTATATCGAGGAGACGAGCGCGCGACTGCAGGCGCAATTGAACAGTGCTCAGCCTTTCGTCGAGCGCATGGTGCTGTTCTGGAGCAATCATTTCACGGTGTCGGTGCAAAGGCCCATCATCGCCGGCATCGTCAATCAGTACGAGGTCGAGGCCATACGCGCCAATCTCAGCGGTCATTTTCACGACATGCTGCTCGCGGTGTGCCGGCATCCGGCCATGCTGTTCTACCTCGACAATGTGCAGTCCTTCGGGCCGGATTCGCGCGGCGGGCAGCGCCGCGGCAAGGGGCTCAACGAAAACCTGGCGCGCGAAATCCTGGAACTGCATACGCTGGGTGTGAACGGCGGCTATACCCAGGACGACGTGATTGCGCTGGCCAAGATCATCACCGGCTGGACGCTGGACCGCTCCAGCCTCGATACCCGAGTGGCATACCGCTTCCAGCCGTTGCTGCACGAACCCGGCAGCAAGCGGCTGCTGGGGCGGACCTTCGAGGAAAACGGCGAGCAGGAAGGCGTGGATGCGCTGACGATGCTGGCGCAGCATCCCGCCACCGCGCATCATATCGCCGTCAAGCTGGCGCGGCATTTCATCGCGGACGATCCGCCGCCGCGTGCGGTTTCGGTGCTGGAACGGCGCTTTCGCGACAGCGATGGTCATTTGCCCACGGTGATGGAGGCGCTGGTGCGCTTGGACGAGGTCTGGCAGCCGCCGCTCGCCAAGTTCAAGAACCCCTATGAGTTCGCGGTGTCGGCGCTGCGCCTGACTGGCGTCGAGCCCGATCCCCGGCAGGCGGTGCAGGGGCTGGAGGCGCTGAATTTCCGCGCCTTCAATGCGCCTTCCCCCGCGGGTTACGACGATACGGCCGCGGCCTGGGCCTCGCCGGACGGTGTCATGAAGCGCATCGAATGGGCACACCGCCTGGCGTTGCGCATGCCTTCGGGTACCGACCCCGTCGAACTGGCGGATGCCGGCATCGGGCCGGTGATGAGCGACATGACGCGCCAGACCGTCACCCGCGCCGCCAGCGGCGCCGACGGGATTGCGTTGCTGCTGGCCAGCCCTGAATTCCTGCGCCGCTGAAGGAGAAGGCATGACGCCGCCTGACATGACGCGTCGTCGGTTATTGCAAGGAGGTTGCTGCCTGGGGCTGGCCTCGCTGCTGCCATTTTCCTCCCGCATGGCGTTCGCCGTCGCGCCCACCGACAAGCGCCTGATGGTGATCATCATGCGCGGCGGCATGGATGGCCTGGGGGCGGTGGTGCCGTACGGCGACCCGGATTACGCCGACGCGCGCGGACCGATCGCGCTGCCGCAGAACGCCGATACGCTGGCCGACCTCGACGGTCATTTCGCTTTCAACCGCGCACTGGATCCGCTGCTGCCGCTGTACCGGAACCAACAGCTGCTGGTGCTGCACGCCGCGGCCACCCCGTACCGCGAGCGTTCGCATTTCGACGCCCAGGATCTGCTGGAGAGCGGTGGATTGCACCCGCACGCGCTGTCCACCGGCTGGCTGAACCGCGCGGTGGCGGCTCTGCAACGCCCGGAAGAGGCACTGGCGCTGGGGCCGACGGTGCCACTGGTATTGCGCGGCAGCGCGCCGGTCACTTCGTGGGCGCCCTCGGTGCTGCCGGGCGTGGACGAAGATTTCCTGGGACGCGTCGCCCATATGTACGAGAAGGACGCGCTGTTGTCCCACGCACTCGAGCAGAGCCGCATGCTGGAAGGCATGGGGGCAGCGGACGACGGCGGGGGGCACCAGGCTTTTCCGGGCATGATGAAAAAAGCCGCCGAGCTGCTGTCGGCGCCCTCGGGGCCGCGCATCGCGTCCGTGGACGTCACGGGCTGGGACACGCACGCCAATCAGAACGGCCGGCTGGCCGGCGCCCTCAAGACTTTTGCCCAAGGCATCACGGCGTTCCGCGACGGCGTGGGCCCGCTGTGGGACCAGACGGTGGTGATTGCGGCGACCGAATTCGGCCGTACCGTCAGGGGCAACGGCACGGGAGGTACTGATCACGGCACTGCCAGTGCGGCCTTCATGCTGGGCGGGCGGGTGGCGGGCGGGCGCGTAGCCGGTGACTGGCCGGGATTGAGCCGGCTTCGGGACGGCCGGGATTTGCTGCCCGCCAACGATTTGCGCAGCCTGTTCAAGGCGGCGCTGGACGAGCACCTCGGGCTACGCGAGGACGTGCTGGCGGCGACGGTGTTTCCGGATTCGGCCGGCGTGAAGTCCCTCAGAGGCGTGATCTCGGTCTGAGGAGCAGCGTTATCGTTTACGCGCGCGAAGGTGCTCAGGTCTCCGCACGCAGAGCGAGCGCAGCGACGTAATCGTTATCCGTCGGCAGACCGCGGATCAGCCAGCCCGCGCGTTCCAGCATTGTGTCCCGTGATCGGTCCGCCGCCGTATCCTCGGGCGGCAGGGTGTCCAACTTTGCGAAGCCGTAACCCAGACCTTCGCCGCTGGCTTTGGCCACCGCTTCCTTGCGTGTCCAGCATTCGAGGAAAAAACGCGCGCGCAGGTCTGCAGGCGTAGCGGCATAGCATGCTTGTTCCTTCGATGTCAGAAAGCGCGCGGCGAGTGCGGCGTGGTCGATTTCGCGATGCAGATATTCGATGTCCACGCCAACCGGCCGACTGTCGGAAATCACAATCAGCGCGCGCTCGTGCGAATGCGAAACATTGAAATGGAGCGTGGCGCCGATTACAAAGAGTTTGCCTTTTTCTGTCCGGCCGAAGCGGACAGCTTTGGGATCGACGGCGAGGCGTGCGCCAAGCAGCATTCGCAACGTGCCGCGAGCAATGGTGAAATGCCGCCGGTCGCATTCGAAGTGAAAACGGCCGGCACGTTCGAGTTCGTCCCCGGATAGCAGCGTCATGCAACGGCCGATGGCACCGGTGTCGGGATCGAGAGGCACGATCCAGACTTCGGTTCCGCCGACCGGCATCGCAATGCGGCGGAACCCGCATGGCGGTGCTGTTTGCTTGTTATCATGCGAAACCTCTAACATCGCGCCTGCCCTGGTTCAAAGAAGAAATCGTGGTTTTGCTGAAATTCCTGTCGCGATGGCCGCTGGCGGCGCTGTATCTGCTGACCGACGGCCTGTATTTGTTTATTTACCATATCTGGGGCTTCCGCAGGGAGCTGTCGCGCTCGAACCTGCGCAACTCCTTTCCCGACAAGTCCGCCGGCGAGATCGAGCGTATTGCGCGCGCATCTTACCGCAACGCCTGTAGCCTGATGGCCGAGGTGGTGAAAGGTGCGGTGATGCCGCCGGAAGAGTTGCGCCGCCGGGTCAGGATCGTCAACGCCAGCCTGTTGCGGCCTTATCTCAACGCCGGCCGGCCCGTGGTATTGCTGGCGTCGCACCATTGCAACTGGGAGTGGCTGCTGCTCGCGGCTTGCCTCGATCTGAAAATACCGGTGGATGCGGTCTACAAGCCGCTGCGGGTGGCAGTGCTCGACCGCTTCATGCAGCAGACGCGCACGCGCTTCGGCGGCAATCCGATTCCGGTCGGAAATTTCATGATCGAGGTGATGAAGCGGCGCGACACGGCGCGCGCATTCGCGCTGGTCGCCGATCAGACACCGCCGCACGACGAAGAAAAGTACTGGGCGCGTTTCCTGAACCAGGACACCGCATTTTTCGTCGGTGCCGACCGCATCGCGCGCATCGCGCGTACGCCGGTGTTTTTCGCCGGCATGCACCGCCTGCGTCGCGGTTATTACGAAGCGAATCTGCAACTGCTTGCCGAACCTCCGTACCAGGGCGAAGGCTATCCCGTGATCGAACGCTATGTGGAGGTGGCGGAGGACCACATCCGGCGCTATCCGGCGGACTGGCTGTGGATGTACCGCAAGTGGAAATACAAGAAACCGCTATACGCCTGATTACGTTCTGCCCGCCGACTGTTTTCTCAGATAACCGGCCAGATCGGAAATCGTCGGGTAGTCGAAGAAGTCGGTAACCTGGAGTTTGCCGGGGTAGACGGTTTCGATACGCTGGTGAATCTGCGCCAGCGTCAATGAGCTGGTGCCGAGCTCGAAGATGTTGTCGTGCAGGCCAACTGGTTTTCCCGTGATCAGGGCGTCGCAGATTTCTTTGAGCGCGCGTGCGACTTCGTCCTGTTGCTCCGATTCCGCCGTCACATCCTGTGCCATCAGCGCGTTCAGCTGTGCGATGGACTGGTTGAATTCGCCGGCCTGATACTGCTGTGCCAGCAGATAGCGCTGGATTTTTCCGCTGGTCGTCTTGGGGATTCTGCCGACTGGAATCACGTGATCGACGACGATGCCGACCTGCTCATTCACGCATTTTCTGACCGCTTTGACGACCGGAATGAAGCTGGCCGGATCGCCGCGATGCAGAACGAACACCAGCACTCGATCGGTTTCGGCGTCCGGCGGGCGCACTCCGCACGCGGCGGCCTTGCCGAGTTCGACGCCGGCATGCCGCTCGAGCACGGCTTCGATGTCCTGCGGATAATAGTTCTGGCCGTTGACGAACAGGATTTCCTTGCGACGGCCGCTGATGACGAGACCGGCATCGGCGATGAAACCGAGGTCGCCGGTGTCGAGCCAGCCGTCGTCGGAGAGGGCGGCGCGCGTGGCTTCCGGATTCCTGTAATAGCCGTGCGTGACGTTGTCGCCGCGGATCAGGATGCGGCCGATCACGCCGGGCGTGACTTCCTGTCCATCGTCGTCGGCGATGCGCACTGCGCAGCCCTCGACCGGCCGGCCGACGCAGGCGAAGGCGACGTCGTCACTGCTTTCCGCAATCTCAACACGGGCACCGGTGTTCAGCGTCTCCCGCCGCACCATGACCGTATGGTAAGGAATCTCCGGTTCGGGGAAGGCCACGGCGAGGCTGGCCTCGGCCAAGCCGTAGACCGGGAACATCACCGTGCGTTTGAGGCCGCTGGGAGCAAGCGCCGTCAGGAATTCTTCACACAGCGCGGTCGAGATTGGCTCGGCACCATTGAACAGCAGCCGTACTGCCGACAGATCGAGTTGGGCCGCTTTTTCCGGCGTAAACGTCCGCAGGAAGTGTTTATAACCGAAATTGGGCGAGCACAGCAGCGTCGCGCGCATCTCGCCCGCCTTGGCCAGCCATAGCTGCGGACGGCGCACGAACAGCGCGGTCGGCATCAGGCCGTGGCTGGCATCCGCGACGAGCAGCGTCAGATGAAAACCGATTAGCCCCATATCGTGCGTCAGCGGCATCCAGCTCAGCCCGACATCGTTATCCGTCAGATTGATGCCGCGCGCGATGGCGCGGATATTGGTGAGCAGATTGCGATGGCTCAGCACTACGCCTTTCGGCTCGCTGGTGGAGCCCGATGAATACTGGATGAAGGCGATGTCGTCCGGCGCCGGCGTGTACGGCGATCCCGGGCGGCTGATGTCGTCGATCCGGTCGAGCAGAACCGTGTGCGGCTTCAATGACTCGATATCGGCGGTCAGGCCAGCAGCCGATGCAAAGTCCGCGTAGCGCGAAAAAACACGGCTGTCAGTGCAGAGCAGGGGATTGGCAAGCTGTTGCAGAATGCGGAAAAACTTATTTCGGTGTTCGTCGTTGGCTCCCGGCGCGACCGGGACGACCGCGATGCCGCCAAGCACGCCGGCCCAGAATGCATCGATGAACTGCTGATTGCTGTCGACCAGCAACAGCATTTCGCTGCCCGGCTTGGCGCCGCATGCCTGAAAATGCCGCAGCAGGCCGAGGGCCCGGTCACGCAGATCCCTGAACGGCAGACGGCGGTCATCATTCCCACCTTCGATGAAATCGATGCCGCGCACGCTGTCGCGGCGCGCTGCCAGCGCGTCATTCAAGGTGTCGAATCCGGTCATCGGCGGAGTTCCGGTCGCATCATCACCGGATATTTGCTGCGCAGGTTGATCTGACATTCGAGTTCAACCCGCTGCTGAGGCAGGGGATGCAGCCGGATATCGCGCGCCAGCAGCGCGATATGCCATGTCATTTCGGCCATTGCGAAATGTTCGCCGATACAGGCGCGTGGTCCCAGAGCAAACGGCAGATAGCAGAACCGGTCGCGCTCTGCAACCTGCGCGGCCGAGAAACGTTCGGGATCGAAACGCTCGGGGTCGAGCCAGAACTGAGGATGGCGATGCACAAGATAGGGTGAAATGAAAACGTCGGCATTCGCGGGGATGGAGTAGCCGGCGATGGTATCAGGGCCGACGGATTTTCGCGTCAACAGCCAGCCGGGCGGATACAGCCGCATCGATTCCTCGATGACTTGGCGGGTGTAGGGCAATTGGGCAGCGATAGCGTCAAGCGTTGCGGGTAACTGCGGAAGGCGATCGACTTCCTCGTGTAGATGCTTCTCTGCCGCGGGATGGTTGGACAGCAGGTACCACGCCCAGTTGAGAGCGCTCGCGGTGGTTTCGTGGCCGGCGACGATCAGGGTCATGGTTTCGTCGAGCAGCAGCCGCTCCGGCATCGGCTCCCCGGACTTGCGGTCGCGCGCTTCGATCAGCATGTCGAGCAGAGTCTCCTTTTCCCCGGCATGCGCACGCCGCCGGGCTATGCATTCGGCGACCAGTCCGGACAATGCCCGGAACTTGTAGGCAAAGGCGAGGTTGCGCTGGGTATCGTCGATCAGCAGCGCGAACGGGTTCGAGCCGTGCCTGGCCATGATCCACTCCAGGTCGTCGCCGAATATCGAGCGCAATATGACTTCCAGGGCCACCTCGCTCATATCGTGGGTGACGTTGATCGCCGTTCCGGCGCGCGCCGCCCGCAGCCATTTTTCGCGGAGTCCGTGGTTGGCGGCGCGGATGTGCTTGAACATGCGCGCAATGACATCGCGGTGAAACGCCGGCTGCAGCAATTTGCGCTGGCGGCGCCACAAATCGCCTTCGCTGACCATGATGCCGTTGCCGAGCAGGATGCCGACGCGTTCTATGCCGAGGCCCTTGGTATAGTTCGAGTGGTTGTCGACCAGCACGTGACGCACGTGTTCGGGATGGCTGAAGACATGGATGGCCGTTCCGGTCAGCGACGATGGAATCCGGAACGCGTCGCCCAGGTCCGTGAAATAACGCAACAGCTTGGCCAGCATGTCCTCGGAAAAGCTGATGTCAAGCGCTTCCCCGGCCACGGGAGGCGGGTTGCTGCCGGCTACAAGGGGGAGCATAGGGTGGTCCGGATGCTGCGTAAATCGGAGGAGAGGGGGCTCATCAACTCTGGCGACTGTTCTTCCTTTGATTCGGGAAAATAATATGTTGTTAAGGGTGTTGCAAGCCTTGTCATCAATAATTTATAATTCCGCTTCTTTGCCGGTCCCTCCGGATTTTCTGGGTGGATGGGCTTGTTCTTTAAAAATTTACAGCCGACAAGTGTGGGCGCTTGGTTGGGGGCAAGCGCGTTTGATCCGTTCACGGACAAAGGCGCAAACTTTCAATACAGAAGTGCTCGCACGATGGTTTTATACGTCAAGCGAGAGTAATACTTTGCAGAGATTAAACTGAAGAGTTTGATCCTGGCTCAGATTGAACGCTGGCGGCATGCCTTACACATGCAAGTCGAACGGCAGCATGACGTGTAGCAATACACGTTGATGGCGAGTGGCGAACGGGTGAGTAATATATCGGAACGTACCCTGTAGCGGGGGATAGCTCGGCGAAAGCCGGATTAATACCGCATACGCTCTACGGAGGAAAGCGGGGGCCGCAAGGCCTCGCACTATAGGAGCGGCCGATATCGGATTAGCTAGTTGGCGGGGTAACGGCCCACCAAGGCGACGATCCGTAGCTGGTCTGAGAGGACGGCCAGCCACACTGGAACTGAGACACGGTCCAGACTCCTACGGGAGGCAGCAGTGGGGAATTTTGGACAATGGGCGCAAGCCTGATCCAGCCATGCCGCGTGAGTGAAGAAGGCCTTCGGGTTGTAAAGCTCTTTCGGCAGGAACGAAATGGT
>Ga0335069_10002496_pt1 | contig 28281 bp, 29 predicted proteins | sample Lox_Sample_11_FD_206714 | JGI IMG/M metagenome (GOLD analysis project Ga0335069, IMG submission 206714) | Soil microbial communities from Loxahatchee National Wildlife Refuge, Florida, United States - Lox_Sample_1.1 | ecosystem: Environmental > Terrestrial > Soil > Wetlands | place: USA...
CACCGAAGGTGTACAACGAGTTCGTACCGGGCAGCAGCAGCAACAACAACATCGGCGGGTTCTCGTACCGCATTCACGGTGCAATCGAAATCCCGGTGATGAACCTTCCGTGGATGGTTGAAGTCGACTATCGCCAGTACAACTGGAATCACGCCTGCGGTGGCAGCAGTGATCCGGAGTGCTACGTGACGACGATCGGCGGGCTCGGTCAATCGGCCGTGCCGGCCTTCAACGGTAAGGACTACGCGGGCGACGTACGGCTGGGCCTTCGGATCCTCAAGCCGCGCATCTACCTCGTAGGAGGCTACATGTGGCGTCGCAGCAACTACGGTTATCCGAATGAAGGCGGCGCCGGCGTGGGTCTCGAGAAACTTCCGGACCTGGATCGCGTCTTCTCGTTCTACGGAAGCGCAATCTACTACTTCGGCGTCGACGGCAACTACCAGAGCGGTGCGTTGGCCTGCGGCAGTCCGGGTGGTGGTGGATGCACGTACAACGTAGGATACGACGTCCTTCGCTACGATCTCGGAGTCAGCTACACGTTCCCGGGATTCCCGCTCTTCATCGAAGCGGGCTTCCTTGGAGACAGGGGTTGGAACAACATAGCCGCCCCGATCGGCTTCTCCGAAAGCGGTCCGTACGCAGGCATCGGCCTGAAGCTCTAAGCTTCAGCGCCAATACCGAATCGAAAGCCCCCGCAAACGCGGGGGCTTTCTTTCTTACTATGCGGGAGCTACGGATTAGCGGACGTGCACGGCGGCGCCATCACCTGCACCGCGGGATGATCCGCGGTAGCCGGCATGGGCGTCGCGGTTGGGTCGGGCTTCGCGCCGGCGGTTGCCGGCGGACAGGCTTGCGCATCCGCGAACCAGTGCTCGGTGAATCCGCTTGCCATCGCGGACTTCACCTGTTTCCCGAAGTACGTATTCGGATATTTGTGGACGATGATCTGCATGAACTGCCACGTTCGCTCTTGCTCGGGCTTCGTGTAGACCTTCTGCATCACGAGGTAGCCGAGGTAGTAACTGCGCGCGAGCTCCGGATCGTTCGGGTATTTCGCGGCCCAACGCTGCAGCGCTTCGGTCGCGAAGTCGAGCTTCGAGATGAGCTTCGGATCGGTCGTATAGACGCCGGCGCTGATGGCCCCGTCCTTGTACGTGTTGTCGATGCCGAGATAGCTCATCTTCATTCGCCCGAAGTATTCGTCCCCTGGCGCCGATTCCTTGAACTGCTCGCATTTGAGGTGTGCCCACTTGCTCTGGGTTGCACTGCATGCGTCCTTGGTCTTGGCAGGTGTCGACGTCGGCTGCGGCGTGGCGGCAACCCCGCCGAGCGGCGACGCCACGACCAATAGTCCGACGCTCGCAACATAAGCAGCAAGCGACAATGTTGGTGTGCGTTTCACGTTGTCTAATCTCCTTCGGGCGCTTCACACAAGACCGCAGCACCCTTTTCGGGAGTACCTCTTAACCGCATCGAGGCTCGCAGCCTGCTCGGACCGAACCCTCCGGCAGCATGGCTCGCTCCATCCGCGCTGCCGCGGTGCAGCTTCGAGCGCACGACCGCGCCGACTTCCGCGCATCGCTCGACCGCATCGTCGACGCCGTTCGAGCGGCGGCCGCGACCGCCGACCTCGTCGTGCTTCCCGAAGGAACGCTGCCCGGATACGTGCTCGGCTACGCGCCGATTGACGAGCGCGAGATCGCCGGCGCGATCGATAGGCTGCGGGAGGTGGCGACGCGCTCGCGGACGGTCATCGTCGCCGGCGCCGCGGTCGCCGCGCAAGGCGGCGTGCGAAATTCCGCCCTCGTCATCGATGCGGACGGGGCGCTCGCGGGGCGCGCCGATAAGTTCTTTCTCTGGCACTTCGACCGCCGCTGGTTCGCGCGCGGCGAGGATCTAGCGCCGATCGCGACGGCGATCGGCGTGCTCGGCGTCTTCGTCTGCGCGGACGGGCGCATTCCGACGATCGCGCGCGCGCTCGTCGACCGGGGAGCCGAGGTGCTCGTGATGCCGACCGCGTGGGTTACGAGCGGACGGGATCCCGACGCGCTCGAGAACGTTCAAGCCGATCTCCTCGCGCGAGTGCGCGCCTACGAAAACGGCGTTCCGTTCGTTGCCGCAAACAAATGCGGAAGCGAGCTCGGGATGGTCGCCTATTGCGGCAAGAGTCAGATCGTCGACGCGAGCGGCGAGCGCCTGGCGATCGCAAGCCAGCACGACCCCGAAACGGTCGCGGCCCAGTTCGAGATCGCGGCGGCGAAGCCGCACCGGACGCCGATCCGGCCGATCGAGCGGCGCGCGAGCGAAACCCGCGCTCCCGTCCGCATCGCGATCTCCTTCGACGCGCTCCCTGCGGACATCGACGACCGGCTGCGGCTGCTCGACGATCGGTACGCCCTCTCGCCGTCGGATCCGCAGCGTCTCTCCGCGCTCGATCGCGACGTTCCGCTCGCGCGCGTCGAGGACGGCGTCGTCCTCGATCCCGCGGGGCTCGTCGCATATCGGCGCGCCGGCTATCAATTGATCTGCTGGACGACCGATCTCGCCGCGCCGTGGTCGGAACGAATCGCTCGCGCGCGCGCGCTCGAGCTGCGCATCTATCTCGTCGTCTTCGACCGTCCCCGGCGGCGCGCGTTCGCGGTCGATCCCGACGGAGCGATCCTCGCGGGCACCTTCGACGGCTACCTGATCGCCGGCTTCGCGCTCGATCCTCGGCGCACGCTCCAGACGCTCGTCGCCCCCGGCACCGACGTGGCCGAGGGGCTGGAACGCGTGAGCGCGATCCTTACGTGAACGAAGACGCGAGCGCGCCCGCGCGCGGCGGGAAACCGATCGTCTCGCTGCTGACGGCGATTCTCGCCGTCTTGGCGGCGCTCGGAACGCTCTTCGCCCACCATCGGTCGATCTCGGCGCTCGCCGTCAAGAACGCAGCGATCCTGGCGCAAGCGCGCGCGAGCGACACGTACAACTCCTACGAGTCCAAGCAGATCCGGTACAATATCTACCGCGCGCTGCTCGCGAGCGATCTCGTGCGCGGCGCCGAGACGAAGGCTCGGTTGACGGCGGTCGCCGAGCAGGAGCACGGCTCGTCACCCGCGGTGCTCGAGAAGGCTCGCGCGCTCGAGGATCAATCCGTCCGCGACGACGAGCGCTCCGAAACAATTCTCAAATCCTACGAGACCCTGCAGTTCGCAACGACGGCCTTTCAGATCGCCATCGTGCTCGTCTCGATCTCGGCATTTGCGGGAACTCGCCTCATCCTGCCGCTCGGGTGCGTCCTGAGCGGCGTCGGGCTCGTCCTCTTCCTTGCGGGTCTGCTGCAGAGCCGTTAGGGCGGCGGCGCTCGCCGCCGCCCTGCTCGCCTTCACCGGGGCCGCCGCGCGAAATCAGCCGGCGCATCTTGCGACCGGCCGGATCGCGACGACCTCGTGGCCCTACCTTCCCGGAAGCCTGATCCCGCTGCGCGTCAACGGATTCAATCCGCCGTATTACTCGGTGCTGCTCGGTCCGGGAAGCCTCTCGAGCGACGGATCGTACGAGATTCCCTCGGGCGCCTCCGGAACGGCGTTCCTCGTCGCCGGCAATACGACCGGACTCGCGGCGACGAAACTGCGAATCGCGCCGCCGCCGCCGCTCGATCGGCCGCTGCTCGTCGTCGCCTCGTACGACGACGGCTTGATATTCCACGACGGACTCGATTTTGCGGTGCGCGGCGTTCTCGCCACCGGCGGAACGCCGGCCGACGCCGCGGTCGATCGATCCGGGAAGATCGCTGCCGCCGACACGCAAGGCTCTTCGCTCACGCTCGCAACGCTCGCCTCGTGGAGCGTCACGCGCGTCGACGGCGTCGTGCTCGGCGACGAGATCGCGATCGACTCGACGACGCAGGCCGTTTTCGTCACCGATCGGGACTCGAACGGAAGCGGCGCGCTGACGCGGGTGGATGCCGCCGGAAGCGTCGCGCGCGTGGCGACCGGCGCGACCGCCGAGGGCCTGGCGATCGACGAGCGCCGCGGGCTCGTCTACGTCGCCAACGCGAACGACGGGACGATTGCGGTCGTCGACGGACGTTCGATGCGCGTGCTGCGCAGGTTCCACGCCGTCGACCGGATCTTCTCGCTCGCGCTCTCGCCGGACGGCAATCGGCTCTACGGAGTCTCGAATGAGAGCACCGGCTCGCCGTTCGGTGCGGCCGGGTCGGCCGTCGCGATCGCGCTGCGCGGTCCGTCGCCGCGAATCGTCGCTCGCAGCCCCGACCTCGACTTTCCGCTCGGCGTCGCGCTCGATCCCCGCACGGCCACGCTCTTCGTTACCGACGAATCGCGCAACGTGGTCGACGTCCTCGACGCGGGCACGCTTCGGCCGAGGCGCGCGCCCCTGCGAACGTGCGCGACGCCGTGGAAGCCCACGCTCGATCCGGAGAGCGAGCGGCTTTACGTACCCTGCGCGGGATCGAACGCGATCGATGCGTTCGATCTGCGGACGCTGCGGCGCGTGCCGCGAGCCCCGTTCGCGACCGGGAGTTATCCGCTCGCGGTCGCAATATGGCATCCGAGATGAAGCGGATCGCTGCGACCGCACTCTTCGTTCTCGCGACGACGTTCGCGGCGCGCGCGGATCAACTGCCGGCGCGTATCGCCCCGAGCCCACCGTTTCCGCGAATTCTCCAGCAAGCGCCGACGGTCGAGCCGATCGCTCCCGGAATCGAGTACGGCGAGTATCAGCTCGTCACCGCGGCCGGCCCGTTGAGCGTCCACGTGATCGCGATCGCGCCCCACCGCGACGACGTGCGCATCGAGAGCGTGCTCGCGAGCGACGCGCTCGCGTCGCGCGGCGAGACCGTCGGTGCGATGGCGCAGCGGACCCGCGCGGTCGCCGGGATCAACGGCGACTACTTCGATATCGGCAACACGAACCGGCCGCAGAACATCGTCGTCCGCAACGGCGCGCTCCTGCAACTACCGACGAAGCGCTACGCGCTTGCGATCGGCCGCGACGGCATGCCGCACATCGCGCAGTTTACGTTCTCCGGCGAGCTCGACATCGACCAGCGCACGATGCCGCTCGACGGCGTCGAGGTGCTCCCGCCGCCGGGCGGCGGCCTCTCGCTCGTCACGCCGGAGTTCGGTCGCGTGCGGCCGCTCGATAACGTCACCCTCGTCGGGCTCGCGCCGCTCGGCGGCACGCCGCCGTTCACGCGCTATCGCGTCACCGGCGTCGCCGACAACGGATCGCCGCAGCCGCCCGGCTACTATCTCGCGATCGGATTGAACGATTACGGCGTCGTCGGCGTCCCGGACGCCGGCGCGATCGTCGCCGCCGGCGGCGAGCTCACGCCGCTCGGCCTCGCAAACATGGAGACGGCGATCGGCGGAGGTCCGCTCATCCTGCACGACGGCGCCTGGTACAACGACGACACCGGACCGAGCGGCAGAGAGTTTGCGAAACGAATTCCTTGCTCGGGCGTCGCGATTGCGCCCGACGGAAGGCTCTTTCTCATCGAGGTGGACGGGCGCCAGCGCGACGTCAGCGCCGGCCTGCTGCGGCCCGAATTCGCCGAGCTGATGCGATCGCTCGGCGCGACCGAAGGCATGGCGCTCGACGGCGGAGGCTCCTCGACGATCGTCGTGCGCCGTCTCGGCGATAGCGATGCGGCCGTGGCGAACTCGCCATCCGACCGCATCGAACGCCCGGTGGGCGACGGTCTCTTCGTCTACAGCACCGCGCCCGTTGGGCCCCCGGTTCGCCTCGTCGCGCGGCCGAGCGCCGTCCGCGCGGTCGGAGGCGCCGAGGTGCCGTTGCGGATCGCGGCGGTAGACGCGGCGAACCACGTTGCCGCGCCCGCCGGAACGCTGCAGACGAGCGTCGTGCCGGCTTCGCTGGGGATCGTGCGCGACGGCGCGTTCGTCGCGCTCCGTCCCGGTACCGGACGACTGCTCCTGCGCGAAGATCGCCTCAAAGGCGACGTGCCGATCGAGGTCGCGGCTTCGCCCGCTCGCAGTAAGATTGCGCCGGCGCGACCGAACGTGGAGGCGAACGCGACGATCCCGCTCGCCGCGAAAGCCTACGACGCGGATGGCTATGCGCTCGCCCTTCCCGCGCAGTTGCAATGGAGCGCGACCGGCGGAACGATCGACGGGCGAGGCTTCTATCGAGCGGGCTCGCACAATGCGAACGTCGCCGTGCGAATCGGCGACACCGTCGCCACGGCTCGCGTGACCGTCGGCTCGCACGAGGTTCCGCTCGCATTCGCCGATCGCGCGCACTTCGTCACGATTCCGCACGGCGGACAGGGATCGCTGGTCAACGACGCCGGCTGCGACGGTTGCCTAAAGCTGGCCTTCTCCTTCAGCCCCGGCGAGCGCGCCGCTTACGCGATGAGCGACCTCGCGCTGCCGCCCGATACGATCGGCGTCTCGTTCGACCTCCAAGACGACGGCAGCGAAGCGCGCCTTCGCGTCGCGGTGCGCAACGACATCAACGAAGAGACGCTGCTCGACGCGACGCAGCTCGGAACGCCTGGCTGGCGCAACGTCGTCGTCCGCTTCCCTGCCGACACCGAAGGGAAGCGGCTAACCGCGATCTACGTTCTGCCCGCCCGAGGGCTCGAGCTCTCCGAGGGCAGCTTCGTCCTGCGAAACGTGCGGGCGATCGTCGCCGGCCAGTAGCGCGCGCCGCGAAGCGACGAGCGTTACGAGCCCGCCGGCGACGAGCAGCGCGCCGATCGCCGTCGCGAAGAGGTTGGGCGCCGCGAGAATCTCGACGCCCGGATAGCTCGCGACCGTCGCGCGCAACGAGAGTCCGCCGGCGATAACCGCGTTGCCGCCCGCGCTCAACCCAATCGCATGCGCCAACGGCCGCTCGTTCTCGTCGTCGACGGCAAAGAGCACCGCCGGCTCGCCGATTGCGCCGCCGCGCAGCATCGCGGATTGCGCGGCGTTGAAGAGAACGGCCTTCACGACGCGGCGCGCCGCCGGAACGTTGAACGAGTCGTAGGGCAAGTTGATCCCCGCGATCGTTTGACGGTGCACCATCATCAGCACCGGCGACAGGAAGACCGTGCCGGTCGGCTGCGTGATCGTGAGGCGGCTGCCGCGCGCGTCGCGCGCTTCGACGAATGCCACGTCGCGCTGGAACGTACGCAGGATGAAGTTGCCGACGTCGCGCCGCCGCTCGCCGATCGCGACGCTGCCGGCGGACCGCTCGAGGCTCACCGTCGTCGTCTGCGTGCCGGCTTGCGCGTATGGAAAGGCGAAGACTCCGAGCCCCTCGACGCGGATGCGCGCTCCCGGCGCGCCGATCGCCATCTGATCGTCGGGGGCGAAGAGACCGTGCACGATCCCCGCAAATCCGGCTACCACGGCTCCGGCGACGATCGCGATCGTCGCGACGCGAGCCCGCGCGTGCCTGGTTCGCTTGACGGCTCGCCGGCCCGCTGCGACGGCAACGACGAGGAGTGCGCAGAGCGCGACGTTATACCAGCCGGCGTGGTAGACCGGTTGACCGGGGAGAACGATCTCGACAACGACCGCGACGATCGCAAGGATCGCCGCTACCGCCGCTTCGATCAATGCGTCTTCGCCACGGACGCGACCGCCGTGCGCATCTGCTCGAACGTCAGCGCGCCGTCGAAGCTCAGCGCGACCGCCCCGCTGCGGTCGAGGAGGACCGTCGTCGGGAGTCCGGCGGCGGCGTACGTGCGTCCGTAACGCTCCCCGTCGTCGATCCAGATCGGAAACCGAATCCGAAGCGAGTCGGCGAAGGCTCGTGCGCGATCGGCCGATTCGCCCTCGTTGACGCCGACGACGACGAGCCCGTCGCGCTCGTAGTCGTTTGCGAGGCGCTGGAGATCGGGCATCTCGGCGCGGCACGGCGGACACCACGACGCCCACAGATTCATCAGCACGATGCGACCCCGGTATTGGTCGAGCGAGACCGAAGCGCCGCTATCGTCGCGCAGCGGGAATACCGGCGCGGGCCGGCCGACGAGGCCGACCGCCATGCCCGACCGCTGCGAAAAGAAGTACGGCGCGACGACGACGGTGCCGACGCCCAACGCCAGCGCGACGATCGCCCAGAGGATATAACGGGACATTCCCACCGCCTCTGCTGTGGGCGCTAGGTTCTCCTCCTCCGGCGACCGAAACGGCGACGGCGTGCCCGCCCGAATTCTCGATGGAAAGAGCCTCGCCGCCGAGCTGCGCGCCGATCTCGCCGCGCGCGCGACGGCGCTGCGCGAGCGCGGGATTCACCCCAAGCTCGTCATCGTCTTCGTGGGAGAGGACGAATCGAGCCGCGCCTACGTGCAGGCGCTCTCTCGGACCGGCACGCAGGTCGGCGTCGACGTCGTCGTCGATCAATTGCCCGCCGAGGCGACCGCAGCCGAAATCCGCGCGCGCTTGAACGAGCTGCGAACGGATCCGGCCGTGCACGGCGTGATGATCCAGCAGCCGCTTCCGCCGCATCTCTCGATGCGCGAGATCGCCGCCGCAATTCCGCCCGAGAAAGACGTAGACGGCGCCAATCCGGCCGGCGGCGCGGTCCCCGCGACGCCCGCCGCCGTGATGCTGCTGCTCGAGCGCAGCCCGCATTGGCCGCTGCGCGGCCGCCGTGCCGTCGTCGTCGGACGATCGAACGTCGTCGGGAAGCCGGTCGCAATGCTGATGCTTGCGGCCGACGCGTCGGTGACGATCTTACACAGCAAATCGGGCGATCTGCGCCCGTATCTCAAGGACGCCGACGTCGTCGTCGCCGCCTCCGGCGTTCCGGGTTTGATTCGCGGCGGCGATCTCAAGCCGGGCGCGACGGTCGTCGACGTCGGCACCACCGTCGTCGGCGGCTCGCTGCAGGGGGACGTGGACTTCGAGAGTGCGCTCGAAATCGCCGGCGCGATCACGCCGGTTCCCGGCGGCGTCGGGCCGGTGACGAACGTCGCGCTGCTGCGCAACGTCGTCGCGGCGGCCGAGCGCAGAGAGTGACGACCGCAGTCGAGTTCCGGCACGCGATGCGCCACGTTCCGACGGGAGTGACGGTCGTGACGTCGCTGAAGGACGGCGAGCCCCGCGGGATCACGGTCAACGCCTTCGCGAGCGTCTCGCTCGATCCGCCGTCGCTCCTGATCTGCGTCAATCGCGAGGCGCGCAGTTATCTCTTTATCGCAACCTCGCGCATCTTCTGCGTCAACGTGCTCGCCGGGAATCAGCGCGCGCTCGCCGAGCACTTTTCGGGGAAGGTGCGCGAGCGGCAGTTCGCCGAGATAGCCTACACGGTCGGCGCGACCGGAGCGCCCGTGCTCGCCGACGCGATCGCGCACTTCGACTGCGAACTCGCCAACGAGTACAAACTGGGCTCGCACTCGATCCTCGTCGGCCACGTTCTCTCGTGCGGAGCCCGTCCGGGATCGCCGCTCGGCTATTTCAACGGCGGCTTTCACGACTTCGGAATCCACGTGGATTGATCGCGCACACCTTTGCGGCCGGACCGCTCGACTGCAACTGCACGATCCTCGCAGACGAGGCGAGCCACGAGGCGATCGTCGTCGACGGGGGCGACGGCGTCGACGAGGTCGTCGCCTGGCTGCAGCGCAACGGATTCAAAGCGACGTACCTGCTGCATACGCACGCGCACATCGACCACATCGGCGACCTCGGACGGCTGCGCGAGCAGACCGGAGGCAGCGGGCTGCTCCATCCGGCCGATCTGCCGCTCTACTCGACGCTGGCGCTACAGGCGCGGTGGATCGGCCTCGCGCACGTCCCAGCGGTCGTCCCCCTCGACGGCGAGCTGCGCGACGGCGATCGCTTCCAACTCGGATCGCTGCGCTGCGCCGTGCTCCACACGCCGGGCCACACGCCCGGAAGCGTCTGCTTCGAAATCGACGACGGCAAGAGCACCACGCTCCTCACCGGCGACACGCTCTTCGCCGGATCGATCGGGCGCTGGGACCTCGGCGGAACCTCGATGGCCGACATCGTTCGCTCGATCGAGACGAAACTATTGCCGTATCCCGATGCGACGCCGGTGATTCCCGGGCACGGAGAGTTCACGACGATCGGGATCGAGCGCGGCTCGAACCCATACCTCGTCAATGGCTGACGCCGCCCGGCGGCTCTTCATCGGCATCGAACTCGACGAGGATGTGCGCGGCGCATGCGCCGCCGTCGGCGAATCGTTGCGAAAGACGGGTTTCGCGGCGAGGTACGAGTCGCCGGAGAAACTTCACGTCACGCTCGCCTTTCTCGGCAACGTCGAAGCGTCGCGGTACGACGAAGTGGCCGGCGCGTTGACAACCGCGGTCGCGCCGCTCGGGGCCTTCGCGGTAGTGCTCGACCGGCTCGGCGCGTTCCCGCACGAGCGCAAGCCGCGCGTCGTTTACGTCGGCGCTCGGGAGCAGGGCGCCGCCTTTCGCGCGCTCGCGCGCTCGGTGCGCGACGCCTACGCCGGGCTCGGCTTTACCTTCGAAACCGATGCGATCGCGCACGTCACGATCGCGCGCGTCAAAGAATCCAAGCGCCCGCTCCCGCTCCTCGAACTCCCGCCGATCGACGTCCGCGTCGGTGAAGTCGCGCTCTTTGAGTCCCACTTCGACCCAAGAAGCAACACGTCGCGCTACGACATCACCGCAACTGCAAGGTTGCGATAGCCAGTCGCCACGTCTTCCACCTCCAGAAGAGGCCCTGACGATCGCTGCTTCTCACATCGCCGAAGGTCCTGTCCGGCCGATGCGTTCCCGCATCGGGCAGCCAGGAATATGAAGAGCTTGGGAGTGAGCCGCTGCGCGCTAAGCAGCTGCCTCGTTTCTGGGATGATCCCAAAACGTGCGACGACGCGCTTCTAATAAGGCGGATCGGACCGATCTTCGGGTGCCACCTTCAACCAAAAGAAGTGCCACGGGTGCCGGAGCGCCGAGGCGGCAGCGGAGATCCCGTTGCCGCCTCATAACTTCCACTCGCGAGAGCGAGCTACGCGGTGCTGCCTTGTCGCGGCGTTGTCGCGGAGTGCACCGACCGGAGCCTGAAGGCGACCGCCGCCTGCACAAGTCCGTACAGTAGAAAATATATGCCGATGAGGTATGCTGTAGCGTTGACGCCTTGCGCTCCACTGCGGAACACCCACACGCCAAACGCGATCGAGATGATCCCGCCGACGATGAAGAGCCACTCGTTATTGACTATATCGCGTAGTTGTATTCCGGCCGCGATTTGAAAAATACCCGATACAATCCACCATGCCGCGATGAAGTAGACAAACGCAAGCGTGCTGGCGATCGGCCAAAACCATATAATGCACGCAGCGACAATACTAAGGATGCCTTCAAGCAGCAATGCCCACCAGTAATCGCCGGCGGCACCTGCTACGGCTGCGGCGATTGCGAAAACGCCGGCCACAAACGCGTAAATGCCGAGGACGAGTACGAGCGCAACGAGGGCGTCGCTAGGATGTACGAACGCGATCACCGCGACGACGATCGCCGCCAGACCGCGCAAGAGCAATAGCCACCAATTGCCGGTGATATTACTAAGTTTACTACTCATCGCTTGAACCATGATGGGAGCCTCCATTTCTCCTTAGCTTCGACGGCCTCGTGGTCTTACGGATGAAGGTTGATTATGGCGTAGTACGACCGCTTGGCCTAGGATGCAGCTATCGTCGCTAGAAGTTTTGAATTTTTGAAGAATATATCGTCCACGTTCGCAACCAAATCTCCCGATGACCGAGGACCGTAAAGCGAGGCCACCCCCCGCGTCGGCAAGTCCCCGCACGACCCATAAGCTGACCGCAGAGCGCTTTTGTACGGAATTCCCTTAACGGCGGCTGCAGCCTCTTACCTCGCCCTCGCAGGTCGAAACCGGGAGTTTGGACGCTGAAAAGAGCCCAATTGCATCGCGCAACCGCATGCATTTCGGTGAGAGAGTGTAGCTGCTAGCGGAGGTTGATGAGCAGCTTTCCGTTGTCGGCGCCCGATACGGGTGCCGCGGGTGGGGGCGGCGCCGCCGGCTTTGCGACGCGGGGCATCGCGGAGTAATCGGGTACGCTTCCGGCGCCGACCTTGGCGCGGTAATCGTCGAGCGCGACGTGAAGCGCCTCGAGCGCGCGCTCGGGATAATCCTTCTTCTTCTCGGGATAGCCGTCGAGTTGCGCCTCGATGTCGGCGGGCGTGATCGCCGCGGCCTCGTCGATCGTCTTGCCCTTGGCGAGTTCGACGACCAGACTACACGTCGCCGTTCCGAATCCGCAGCCGGTCGTGAAGTACGAGATCTCCTCGATCACCGCGCCCGGCCCGACCTTCAGGAAGAAGTTATACATGTCGCCGCACGAGTCGCTAAAGTACTCGCCGCTCGCGGTCGGGCTCTCCATCGTGCGAAAGCCGCTGCGCTCTTCGACCAGACGTTGAAATTTCGGAAAATCCACTTGTTAACTGACTCCCTGAGTTGCCGGATGAAGCTCGAAGCAGCACTCTTTCCCGCCGTGGGCGAGCGACTCCGTCTGCTCGTGTTCGCCGCCGATCGTCTCGTCGATGACGTTATGGATCACTTGGCAGACTTCGGGGTGCTCCTTGGCGGCGTTCGAGTACGGACAGCTGTGTTCGTGCAGCGCGAAGCCGCCGTCGATCAGACTATACTCCGCAACGACGCCGCTCTTGCGCAGCATCTCGGTAAGCTGCGCGACGCGCTCTTCCGGCCGTTCGGCCGTGACTGCCAGACGCGCGCGCTCGACCGTGCGCTTTGAGAGACCGTCGAAGACGCGCGAAACGGCCTCCTCGCCGAACTGCGTGCGCACCTCGCGCAGCACCGCGCTCAGCATCTTGTCGTAGGCCTGCGGGAAGAGCCGGTCTGCGTCGGGCGTGAGCGAGAACTCATACGTCGGCTTGGTCGGGCCGCGCCGCACCGAGGTCTCGGCGACGAGGCCATCGCGCTCGAGGACCATCAACTGTTGGCGGACCGCGTTGGGCGAGAGACCGAACGACCGCGCCAGATCGGTGGCCGAGGCCGAGCCTCGCCGGCGGAGTTCGCTTACGATCTTCCCTCGCGTGGTCTGGAAGAAGCGATCGGCGTGCATCTGCGGGCTATCCTAGCACGAAGGCGGGTAGATAGTAAAGTTTTTCCTTGACTTTCTAAGAGAGCCTCGGCTACCATAAAGCGCATGCCCAACCAAGGCCTCGTCATCAAGAATCTCCGCTGCCGCGTCGCCGGCAACGAGATCCTCAAAGGAATCGACCTGACGGTCGAGCCCGGGCGCGTCCACGCGCTGATGGGCCCGAACGGCAGCGGGAAATCCACGCTCGCCTTCTCGCTGACCGGCCATCCGCAGTACGAGGTGAGCGGCAGCGTCGAGCTCGACGGCGAGGACGTTCTCGCGCTCTCTCCCGACAAGCGCGCCCGCGCCGGGCTCTTTCTCTCGTTTCAATACCCGGCCGCGATACCGGGAGTGAAGGTCGCCAACTTTCTGCACGCGGCGCGTCAAGCGGAGCGCCCCGGCGATCTCTCTCCGTCGAAGTTCAGGGCGCTGCTGGTCGAAAAGATGGAACAGCTCGGCATCGATCCGTCGTTCATGGGGCGGTACCTCAACGACGGCTTCTCCGGCGGCGAGAAAAAGCGCCTCGAGATGCTCCAGTTGGCGGTGCTCGCGCCGAAGTACGCAATTCTCGACGAGACCGACTCCGGACTCGACATCGACGCGCTCAAAGACGTCGGCAGTTCGATCGCGGCGCTGCGCGCGAGCGACGAAGGGCGCAACACCGGCTTCCTGATCATCACGCACTACCCGCGCATTTTGCAGTACGTCGTACCCGACGTCGTGCACGTCATGATCGACGGACGCATCGTGAAGACGGGCGGTCACGATCTGGCGCATCGCATCGAGCAAGATGGCTACGACAAGATTCGGGAGGAGACGCAGGCCGTTGTCTAGCGCGCTGACGTCCGCACCGCAGCGGACGCACGAGCTCTACCGGCACCTCTTGCCGCTCGACGCGGCGATACTCCCCGTCGAGGAGCGCACCCGCCTCCTCGATCGTTTCTTCGCGACCCCGAGCGGCAGAGAGAAGCCGGGCAGATTCTGGCGCATGGATTTCGAGTCGCTCGAGCCCGGCGCACACGCGTTCGATCGTCGCGGCGCAACGACGTTCGCGACGAGCGATCGCGCCGTGCTCGTCTGCGACCTCGCGACCGCCGCCCGGGAACATCCACGGCTGCTCGCGCGGGCCTTTGCGCGGACCGACCTCACCGCAACGAAATTCGGTGCGCTCGCGACGGCCTTTGCCGGCAGCGGCGTCTTCGTCTACGTGCCTGCCGATCACGCGTGCGACGAGCCGATCCGCGTTCGTCTCGAGGCGCCCGCGGATTCCGCCTTCTTCCCCCGCGTCATCGTGCTCGCCGAGCGCGGCGCGCGAGCGACGGTCATCGAGCGCCTTACGAGCGGCGAGAACGCGTTCGTCTGCGGCGCCGTCGAAATCGTCGGCGAGGAAAACTCCGATATCACCTATGCGTCGGTGCAGGAAGCCGGCGACGGCGCGCGCACCCTCTTCGGCCGCGCCGCGCGGCCGGGGCGCGACGCCCGGATCGCGTGGGCGTGCGCGGAGCTTGGCGCCGAACTCGCCGCGGCCGATATCTCCGTCTCGTTCGAAGCGCCGGGCGCGGAGGCGAGCATAGCGGCGCTCTTCTTTCCGCGGGCCTCCCAGCACGTCGACGTCGTCAGCACCGTCGAGCATAAGGCCGGCGATGCAACCTCGGAGACGCTCGTCAAATCGGCGGCCCGCGAACGCGGCCAAGCGCGGTTCCTCGGAAACATCCGGATCGCCCCGCACGCTCAGGGCAGCGACGCGCGTCTTCGCGACGACGCGCTCTTGCTCTCGGCGACCGCGCACGTCGACTCCGTTCCCGCGCTCGAGATCGGCGCCAACGACGTCAAGGCGTATCACGGAGCGACGGTCGGCGCGCTCGACGCGGAGCAGATCTTCTACATGGAGAGCCGCGGCATCGAACGCGACGCCGCCGAACGGATGATCGCGCTCGGATTTTTCGAGCCGGCGATCGAGCGCTTTCCCACCGGCGACCTGCGCGACGAGATTCGCGCCGCCGTGGCGGCGAAGCTGACGTGACCGTCGCGCGCTTCTCGGCCCAGGACGCCCTGAAGACCGACCGGATCGTCGCCGACTTTCCGATTCTCGCGCGCCCGACGTCGCGGGGAAAACGGCTCGTCTACCTCGACTCCGCCGCCACGTCGCAGAAGCCGCGCGCCGTGATCGATGCGCTCGTCGAATACTACGAGCAGTATAACGCAAACATTCATCGCGGCGTCTACGAGATCGCCGAGCGCGCGACCGCCGAGTACGAGCGAGCGCGGGTAAAGGTCGCCCGTTTCATCGGCGCGGACGTTCCCGAAGTGATCTGGGTTCGCAATACGACCGAAGCGATCAACCTCGTCGCCTATTCCTGGGGCAACGCCAACGTACGCGCCGGCGACGCGATCCTTCTCAGCGAACTCGAACATCACTCCGATCTCGTGCCGTGGCAGCTCCTCGCGGAGCGGACCGGCGCGCAACTGCGCTTCATTCCGATCGACGACCGCGGCGGATACGTGCTCGACGATCTCGACGAGCTGCTCGACGGCTGCAGGCTCGTCGCGGTGGCGCACGTTAGCAACACGCTCGGAACGATCGCGCCGCTCGAGACGATCGTGCCGCGGGCGCACGCCGCAGGTGCCCTCGTGCTCGTGGACGGAGCGCAAGGCGCCCCGCACCTGCCGCTCGACGTCAAGGCGCTCGACGCCGACTTCTACGCCTTCAGCGGCCACAAGATGCTCGGGCCGACCGGCATCGGCGCGCTCTACGGCAAGCGCGCGATCCTCGAAGCGATGCCGCCCTTCTTCTCCGGCGGCGATATGATCCGTAAGGTCGAGTACGCTCGCACGACGTTCAACGAACCGCCGCGCAAATTCGAGGCGGGGACGAGCAACATCGCCGACGCGATCGCCTTCGGCGTCGCGGTCGAGTATCTCGAAGCGGTCGGCATGGAGTGGGTGCGCGACCACGAGCAATTGTTGACCGCCTACGCGCTCGAACGGCTCGCGCCGCTCGAGCAGCGCGGGCTTGCGATCTACGGCCCGCGCGATCCTGCGCGCATCTCGGGGGTGCTCTCGTTCAACTTCGCCGACGTCCACCCGCACGATCTCGCATCCATCCTCGATACCGAAGGCATCTGCGTGCGCGCCGGCCATCACTGCACGATGCCGTTGATGGAAAAGATGGGCTGGGCCGCGACGGCGCGCGCTTCTTTCTACATCTACAACACCGAGGCCGACGTCGACGCGCTCTACGGAGGCATCGAAAAGGCCGCACGCGTCTTCGGCGTCTAGGGAACCCGGCGTGGACGACTTCTACCGCGACTTCATCCTCGATCACTACCGCAATCCCCGCAACTTCGGCACCCTCGACCACCCCGACGCGCAAGCCGAAGATCTCAATCCTCTCTGCGGCGATCAGATTCGTATGGAGCTGAAGGTTGACGACGGCGTCGTCAGCGACGTGCGTTTCTCGGGCAAAGGCTGCGCGATCAGCCAGGCCTCAGCCTCGATGTTAACCGAGCGCGTCAAGGGAATGCGCCTGGCCGACGTCGCGAAACTCTCGAAGGACGCGGTGCTCGAGGACGTCGGCATCGGCATCAGCCCGACGCGCATGAAGTGCGCGATGCTCGGCCTGCGCGTTCTCAAGAGCGCCGCGATCGGCCGGCTCGCCGCCTGGCCGGACGAGGAGTAATGCATCACGTCAAACCGGACCGCTGGGACGAGCTCGCGGCCGCGCCGGAGTTCCGCGCGCTCGTGCGGGCGCGGCGCCGCTTCGTAATTCCGGCGACGCTCTTCTTCATCGCCTACTATCTGGCGTTGCCGATCTCGGTCGGCGTGGCGCCGGCTCTGATGAGCCGGCCGGTGGCCGGACCGGTGACGCTCGCATACTGCTTCGCGCTCTCGCAATTCGCGATGGCCTGGATTCTGCTCGCGCTCTATCTGCGCGCCGCGCGAAGCTTCGATCTCGCCGCCGCCCGCATCCGCCGCCAAGAGACCCGCGAACTCGAAGACCGGAAACGATGATCGCCCAGCAGACGCTCGTGATGTTCGGAATCTTCGTCGGCATCACGCTGATCGTCACGTATTGGGCCTCCGGGCAGAGCACGACCGATCGCGGTTTCTACGTCGCGCACCGGCGCATCGGCGGCTTGCAGAACGGCTGGGCGATCGCCGGAGATTACGTCTCGGCCGCGGCCTTTCTCGGCATCACCGGGCTCGTCGCGTTCTACGGGTTCGACGGCTTCGTCTACTCGGTCGGCTGGCTCGTCGCGTACCTCGCCGTGCTCTTTCTCGTCGCCGAACCGTTGCGCAACACCGGCAAGTACACGCTCGCAGATCTGATCTCGTTCCGCCTGCGCGGCCGCGGCGTCCGCGCCATCGCCGCCGTCTCGACGCTCGCAATCACGCTCTTCTATCTCATCGCGCAGATGGTCGGCGTCGCCGCGCTGGTAAACGTGCTGCTCCCGCGATTCGGGGAGATTCCGGCGATCGCGGGCGTCGGCGTGCTGATGCTCGTCTACGTCATGTTCGGCGGCATGATCGCGACGACGTGGGTGCAGATCATCAAAGCCGGGTTGCTTCTCTGCACCGCGATCGGGCTCACGCTGCTGACGCTCGCGCACTTCCACTTCTCGCTGAGCGAGTTCGCGAACGCCGCCGGCGCGGTTCCGATCAAAGGCAGCCCGACGAACCTTTTCGCCCCCGGTCTGCTCTTTCACGGTCCGCTCGGCGCGTGGAATCTCGCCTCGCTCGGCATCGCGCTCGTGCTGGGAACGGCCGGACTCCCGCACATCCTCATGCGCTTCTTCACGGTGCCGACGGCGAAGGCGGCGCGCATCTCCGTCGCGTGGGCGATGGTGCTCGTCGGCACCTTCTATCTGACGACGTCGTTCATGGGCCTCGGCGCGGCGACGATCGTCGGCGAAGAGCACATCGGGCGCAGACTCTACGCCGGGCAGGCTATCGGATACATCGCGCACCACCCCGAGCAAGAGACGCGCCTCAACGCGCAGCTCACGCACGACGGATACATCGTTCCGAGCGCCGATAGCAATCTTGCGGCGCCGTTGCTCGCCGCCAATCTCGGCGGCTCGCTTCTCACCGCCTTCGTCGCCGCGGTTGCCTTCGCGACGATTCTCGCGGTCGTGGCCGGGCTCACGCTCACGGCCTCGTCGGCGTTCGCGCACGACATCTGGTTCAGCCTGGTTCGCAACGGCCGCGGCGACGAGACCGAGTATCTCTTCATCGCGCGCTCGACGGCGCTCGTCGTCGGGGTTTTGGCGATCGCACTCTCGGTCGCGCTGCGCGGCTTCAACGTCGCGTTCTTGGTCGGCCTCGCTTTCGCGGTCGCGGCGAGCGCGAACGTGCCGGCGATCCTTCTGGCGCTCTCGTGGCGGCGCTTCTCGCGCTACGGCGCGATCGCCGGGATGCTCTGCGGCTTGATCTCCTCGCTCGTGCTCATCGCGCTAAGCCCGGTCGCATTGGGACGCCACGCGATCTTCCCGCTCGAGAATCCGGGCATCGTCTCGATACCGATCGGCTTCGCCGGCGCCGTGCTTGGAACGCTGCTCTGGCGCGACCGGGAATCGGAGGCGATGTTCGACCAGTTCCACGTCCGCGCGACGACCGGCCTGGGCGCAGAGATGTAAGTTCTCGCGCTACTGTGCCTTGATGGCGTAGTGGTCGGTGATCTGATACCCAGCGGCGCCCGACTCGACCGTGAAGACCGCGTAGTATTCGCCGCCGCGAGTCTGGACGTCGGCCGTCACGCGGTAGCTGTGAGCGCCCGAGTTCAAGGCCTGGACGGATTCGACGCGCGCGTCGGGCGTCATAAAGGTCTCGGTGGGAACGCCGTGGGCTAAGTACGTCGTCGCCGTGCCGCGGTCGCCGTGACCGAGAGCGTCGAGATAGGCGCGCACGATATCGCTCGCGCGGTCGGCGCCGCTCGCGGCGGGCGCGACCGTCGGCGCGGCCGGCGCGGAGGCCGCAGGCTTGGCGGTCGCGGCCGGCGCCGGCGAGACCTTCGGTTTTGGCGTCGCGCTCGGCGCGGCGCTCGGTTTGGGTGTCGGCTTCGCGCTCGGTGCGACGGTCGGTTTCGCGCTCGGCGTGACGGTCGGCTTCGCGCTCGGGCTTAGGCTCGGCGAGGGTGTCGCGCTCGCGACGGGCGTCGCGCTCGGCGACGGAGCGAGCGACGGCTCAGGCGTTGCGAGCTGCGCAGTGGCGGTCGGTGCCGGCGTAACCGGCGCGGGCGAGGCCACCGCGCTCGCGGAGCCGCCGAAGAAATGCGCGAGCACGCCGCCGAGCAAGAGTCCGGCCAAGATGACGACGAGAATAAGCGGGAAGAGCGGCAGACCGCCTCCGGTCGGTTCGTCGTCGGATCGCCGACGACGCGGAGGCTCTCTCATCCGCTCGGCGTTGCGCTCCGCGTCAGGCGCTCTGCGAGTCCGTCCCGCAAGACGGGGGGCAGCAGCACGATCAGATCCGGACGCTGCGCGACGAACTCAGTCGTCGCTTCCTTGATCAGGTCGGGGTTCTCGCGCGCGTAGCGCAGGAGCGCCGTCACCGCGACGCCGTCGCGCCGCGCGACGGCATCTACCGTCGTGCCCGCGCCCTCGGCTGCATCCTCGGACGACTCGCCGCGTTCGCGGAACGCGCCGAAGAGCGCCTCGACGAAGGCGGGATATGCATCCTGCGGCATCTTCGAAAGCTCGCGCTCGTAGAAGGCGACGAGATCGGCCTCGTCCATCTTCGCGAGAAGCTTCTCGACGGCGCCTGCCAGCATGTCAGCCGGCACGTTCCCGAAGGACATTCGCGCCTCATTTATCCCTGACGGCAGGCAGCTCCTCGATGCGGCAGAAAATGTCGTTTTCAAGATGATCCGCGTCAAGGTTCCGCTCGACCTCCATGCCGTCGCACTCGGCGGCTCGGGCGCCTTCGCGCTTGCCACGCCCCTGCGCATCCGGGACTTGCTGGCATACGCCGTTCGCGAAGCGATCGGACGGCGGGCCCCGCACGACAAGTTCCTGCGGAGCGTGCACCGCACGCTCGCGGGCCTCGCGGCTGGGGACTTCACGATCGTCGTCGATGGGCGCAGTTTCGCCGACGCCGAGGCGGTCGTCGTCTGCGAACGGACGGCCGACGTCCGGTTCTTCATCGGCAAGCGCCGGCGGACGGTGCTGCACTCGCGCTGAGCTTCTCGCTCGCTCTTGCAGCGAGTGGTATTCTTAGAGAAAGCCTCTCCCCCTGAGAAACGGAGTTCGCAATCAAGTTCGGGATCGCTCTAGCCGCTGCGCTCTTCATAGTGCCGCGTGCGGCTTTTGCCGACTTGCAATACCAGACGACGGGAGAGGACGTCTACCGCGTCGCGTCCGCCGGAACGATGTCGCGCGTCTCCTATGCCGGGACGGAGCGGCTGAGCGTTCGGTCGAGCGGGAAGAACCTGCGCTTCGAGGCGCGTGCCGACTACACGCGCGATGGTCCCGACGGAAAGAGCCGCGGCAACGCGGCTTTCGTTCAGGTGCTGCTCCCCAACGGCTCGTTCGAGAACCGTGACGACGGCGATCCCGATTTCCTGACGGTCCTCAACCAACCGTTCGCCGTGCGGCTCGATGCGGCGACGCTCCGCGACTTGCGGGTTCTTCACGGGAGCGTTCCGTTCTCGGCGACCTCACCGCTCGGCGGGCAGACGATCTTGCGCGGCTACCTCCGCCCGGGAACGAACGGGCCGATCGGCGGACGCCCGACGGTTGCCGTGCGCTTCGAGGCGGACGGCCCGATGAACGGCGACCTGCCGGGCCACACGGACGCGACCGTTACGGGAACGATGCGGATGGACGGGACCGCGTACTACGCTCTGCACGGGGCGACGCTGCTCGCGCTGACCGTGACCTTAACGCTCGACGCTCGGCTGACGCCGGGGCACGGCTCGACGGCGATGCCCGTGACGATTATCTACCGGCGCTCGATGCGAGCGACGGCTAAAACGCCCCCACCAGTTCCACTTGCAACGGGTGGCGGAACGGCTGCTCGCGCAACTCCGTAAGCGGGGTGAAGGCGAGGTGGTTCTGATGGCAGTCGATCAGCATCTCGATTCCGCGCTTCACGCACCCCGTCTCCTCGACGTACTTTGCGAGCTTCCTCTTGAAGTACGCCCGGGGGTCGCGTAAGACTTTCGCGTAGTAGGGGTCGTCCGTCAGGCCGGCGGGATCGACGCCCTCTTTCGGGACGAGCCAAACGAACCACGGATCTTCGCTCTGACGGTAGCCGATGAGCACGAGCGGGAGCGCTCGCGACGAGTGGATATCCGGCAGAAAACTGCACATCGTGTAGGCATCCAGCGAAATCTCCGTGGGCTCGATGGCTTGCTGCATTAACGCACCTCTGTAGTCGGCTCGCAGGCGTAAACAAAAACCGCTTGCTCGTTGAGAGCGAAGCGGTTTGACTCTAACCAGTTCCGGGGCGGCGCCCCACCGAAAGCGGCATGGCGTTCCTTTAGGAGCACCGCGCCAAACCCCTTTCGACTGGCCGCTGCGCGGCCGCTCAGGAGTTTTCCGGCGCGGGCGTGAAACCACAACCCTAGTGGAGGCGGTCCGGGGCACTGTATGAGCGCGCTCGCACCACTCCTTACGGGAGTACACGTGCCAACAGCGATGACGCCGGGACGGACGGCTCCAGTGCCGCCCCCGAGCGATTCCGCTCCGAGCGCGGAGAGGTTCGAGAGGATCGTCGACGACTACCAGCGGCGCCTCTACGGCTTTGCTCTGCGCATGACGGGCAATCGCGAGGACGCCGAGGAGATCGTCCAGGATGCGTTCGTGCGCGCCTATCGCGCCCTCGGAAAGATGTCACCCGAGCAGCGAGCCGACCTCCGGCTTCAGCCCTGGCTCTACACGATCACCCTGAACGTCACGCGCAACCGGCTGCGGAGCAAGCGGCCGTCGAACGTGGCGCTCGACGCGCTCGCCGATCCCGACGCCATTCTCCGCGAGTCGAACGAGGGACCGCCGCAACCCGAGGCGATCGTCGAGCAGAACACCGAGATCGCGCTCGTCGAGCGCGCCCTCTTGCAGCTGCCGATGCATCTGCGCGCGGCGGCGACCCTTCGATTCATCGAAGGGCGCAGCCATCCCGAGATCGCCGAGATCCTCAATCAGCCGATCGGCACCGTTAAATCTCACGTCCACCGGGCCGTGCGGATTCTACGCCGCATACTCGGTCCCCAGATCGGACGATTTGCCCCCGAAGGAGTCCCCGCACATGCGTTGTCGTGACGTAGAGGCGCTGTGGGACGATCTGCGCGGCGAGTGTCAAGCCTCGCTCAAGCAGACCGTCAGCACTCATCTGCGCGCCTGCCCCTCGTGTCAGGAGATGTTTGAAGAGTACGAAGGCGTCGCCTACTGCCTCTCGTGCCTGCCGCCGCCCGAGCCCTCGTGCGACTTGGCAAAGAAGGTCGTGCAGCACATCGCCGCACTCAAAGGCAAGGTCTATCCGCCAATCGTCCTCTCCGCTGTGACGACGCCGGTGGGTCGCCTCTACGTCGGCTTTAAATCGAATCGCATCGCGTATCTCAGCCTCGATACGGGCGAGTCGCCCGACGAGGTGATGCAACGCGCGCAGCGCCGGCTGCACCGTCCGGTAGTGCTCGGTGAGGCGCCGCACTGGCTGACCGGCATGCTCGAGCGCTTCTTTAGCACGTGGACCGTCGACGATGCCGTCGTAGACATCAGCGACCTGACGCCGTTCGAGCAGGCCGCGCTGCGAGCCGCGGCGCGCATCCCGCCCGGCGAGGTGCGTTCCTACGCATGGGTCGCGACGCAGATCGGCCGCCCGAAAGCGGCGCGTGCGGTCGGCCGCGTGATGGCCCGCAATCCGCTGCCGCTGCTCTTTCCCTGCCACCGCGTCGTCGACTCGTCCGGCGATCTGCACAACTATTTCTACGGTCTCGAGATGAAAGCTCGCCTACTTGAAATGGAGGGCTACCGGGGCTAGACGCCAACCATAGCGAGCGTGGATCCTCGGATCGCGGCCATTCCTGACGTTCACGGCCACGCGAAGGGCGAACACCGTCCCTACACTGAGGAGCGACCGATTGCGTATTCTGCGCGGATGCTCTTCCTTTGGTTTTTCCATGCCTGCCGGCGCGAATCGCCGCGCTTCTTGATGGTCGCCGACCACGCCAACTACCTGACGTTCGAAGACCCCGGCGCCGTGAACACGGTTCGCCGCGCCTTGAAACTGGCACAGGCCGGCGACCTGCTCGGCGCGGCCGAGACCGCGAGCGTCGATATCGCGCACGCGGCGGTCGTCTCCGAGGGGCTGCGGCGCGGCATGCGCTTCTCGATCGGCGCCGAGATAGATAACGATCCGCGCGCGCGTCCCGACGCGCAGAACATCGTCGACGCGATGCGACCCGACGGTATCATTCGTTCCGTCCACTTCGTTCCGATCCAGCACCCGGAGAAGGGAGCCGATTGGCTCTGGCCGTTCGACAACGAGGAGTTCAGCAGTCTCCACGACGTCGTCGGAACCGAGAAGCTCTGGGAGCTCTACATGGCCAGGCTGCTCGACGACCTCGAGAAGCTGCCGGGACATATCGTCGGGCACTTCTACGTGCCCGCGACGTTCGGCAAGTGGCCCGTCCAAAAGAAACTCGAAGAGCACGAAGACCGCATGCTCGACGTCGCGCATCGCCGCGGGCTCGCCGTCGAGGTCAACACGCGCTTCCTCTACCGCGACCACCCGGAAGATCGCAAGAAGAAATATCTCGAAGCGAACGCGCGGCTCGTCCGCAAAGCGAAGGCCCGCGGCGTCGGCATCGCGATCGGTTCGGACGCGCACAGCCCGAAGGATCAGGGACACGCGTTCGACCTCGTGCTCAAGATGCTCGACGACGCCCGCATCAACGAGGTCGTCTTTCCGGTCGGCGGACGTCTGGCGCGGGTCGCGCTGCGCGCCACCCGCGAACATCTCGAAGCGCAGGCAAAGGCTCGCCGAACGACGGCAGCGCCGGGGAGCAGCATTACGGGCTACAGCCGAGCCGAGCTCGGCCTTCCCGAAGAGGCCGAGGCCGCGCGCCGCGCGCGCGTTCTGGGCCCGAAGAAGCGCACGACCGCAAGCACGTCGCGGCGGGGCGCCGACTCGTCGCCGGCGGGCAAGGCGAAGGGCGCTGCCCGCGGCGCAAAGCCCGCCCCTTCGCCGAAAAAGAAGAGCCCCGCGAGCCGCCCCGCGCCCCCGAAGAAGCGCCTGGCCAGCCCGAAGCCCGCTCCAAAGGCGAAGAAGCCCGCTCCGCCGGCCAAGAAGGCCGCGGTGAAAAAACCCGCCGCCCGCAAGCCTGCGCCGAAGAAGCCGGCCAAGAAGACCCCGGCAAAGAAAGCCCCGGCCAAAAAAGCGCCGGCCCGCGCCCTTCGCAAGATGAATCCGCAGAAGGCGGCGCCCGCGAAGAAGAGCGCCAAGAAGAGCGTCAAAAAGAAAAAGCCCGCGGCCAAGCGCCGCTAGCCACCGTTTCTGATAGGGGACTACTGCATTGGCGGATATCGCGCGCCTTAGAAACGTTGCTTTCGTCGGACCGCACCATGGCGGGAAGACGACGCTGGTCGAGGCGATCCTCGCCCACACCGGGACGATCCCTCGGCGCGGCTCGATCGCCGACGGCACGACCGTCACCGACCACGAGCCGGAAGATGCGGCTCACCTGCAATCGACGACGGTCGGGTTCGCGCACGCCGCGGCAAACGACGTCGAGATCACGCTCGTCGACACCCCCGGGTTCGTCGACTTCTTCGAAGAGACGAAGCAGGCGCTGGCGGGCGTCGATGCAGCGGTCGTCGTCGTCGAAGCCGATCCCGGCCGAATCGTTCAGACGCAGGCGATCGTCGATCATCTCGAATCGACGCGCATGCCGCACATCTTCGTCGTCAACAAGATGGACCGCCCCGGCGCCGACTTCGCGCAGACGCTCGCCGCGCTGCAGAACGCCTACGGCCGGCACGTCGTCGCCGAACAGCTCCCGCTCGGAAGCGCGGAGCAGTTCGCAGGCTACGTGGATCTCGCGCAGATGAAGGCCTATCGCGCCGACAAAGAGGACGCGATTCCCGCCGAGCTCATCGAGACCGCGCAACGGATGCACGTCGAACTGCTCGAAGCGATGGCCGATTTCGACGACCACCTCATGGAAGAGCTGCTCGAGGGCGTCGAGCCTCCGCTCGAGGAGATCGAGCGCGATCTCTGCAGCGAATGCTCGCACGATCAGGTCGTGCCCGTGCTCGTCGCATCGGGCGCATCCGGCGCCGGCATCGGCGCGCTCGTGCGCGCGATCGAAAAGTGGTTTCCCTCGCCCGCCGACGCACCGATGCTCGATGCCGAGGGGCGGCCGATCGCACCCGATCCCAGCGGTCCCGTCATCGCCCGGGTCATCAAGACCTCGATCCATCCGCAGAGCGGCAAGGTCTCGATCGCGCGCGTTCTCTCCGGAACGATCAAATCCGACGCGACGCTGACCAACATCAGCAAACGCGACGAAAAGGCGCGCCTCGGCGGACTCTACCGGCTCCAAGGCAAGAAGCAAGAGCCGATCGCCGAAGCCGGCCCCGGCGCGATCGTCGCCCTCGCTCGCCTCGACGCCGTCGCGACCGGCGACACGCTGACGTCGAACGCGCATAAGGTGCTCCTGCCGCGTGTTCCGGTCGCCGACCCCGTCTTCGCCGTCGCGATCAAGCCGAAGGAGCGCATCGACGAGGCAAAGATCTCGCAGATGCTCGCGCGCATCGTCGACGAAGACCCCGCGCTTCGGCTCGACCGCGCCGACGTCACGCACGAGTTGCTGCTCCTCGGCAGCGGCGAACAGCACGTCTCGATCGCCGTCGAGCGGCTCGCTCGCAAGTACAAGGTCGAGGTCGAGACCGCGGCGCCGACGATTCCCTATCTCGAAACGATCACCGGCGGAACCGAGATCCACTCGCGCTACAAGCATCAGACCGGCGGCCACGGTCAGTTCGCCGACGTCTGGCTCAGATTCGAGCCGCGCGAGCGCGGCGCGGGCGTCACCTTCGAAGAGAAGATCGTCGGCGGCGTCGTTCCGCGCCAGTTCATTCCGGCCGTCGAGAAGGGCGTCCGCGAGGCGGTGACGCACGGCACGAGCGGTTATCCCGTCACCGACATGCACGTCACGCTCTTCGACGGCCAGTATCACGACGTCGACTCGAGCGAGCAGTCGTTCAAGACCGCCGCGGGCATGGGCGTCCGCGAAGCGTTACCGAAGTGCAATCCCGTCGTGCTCGAGCCGATCGCGCACGTCCGCGTGACCGTGCCCAACGCGTACACGTCGACCGTCATCCAGCAGCTGACCGGAAAGCGCGGCCAGATCCTCGGGATGAATCCGGCCGAAGACCGCGCCGGCTTCGACGTCGTCGAGGCGTACGTCCCGGCGGTCGAGTTGTCGCGTTACATCACGGAGTTGCGCACCGCGACGCAGGGGCTTGGAACGTACGCGTGGCGCCACGAACGGTACGATCCGGTGCCCGGGAACCGCGTCGCTCCCAAAGCCGCGGTGTAGTGGTTCTGCGTCGTCTCTTTGCCGGCAGTCACACCGGTTTCGGGTCGCTCGGCGCGTCACATCCGTGTGACGCGCCTGCTACGCCGCGCTCGCGCCACCTGCTGATGTAGCGTCATGACATCCTGTCAATGGCGCTCGCGTCGGAGTCCCCTCAACCGGTGTGACTCCCGGCTCGAGACTTTTCAGATTTTGGTGTTGGGCCTGGTCGCGGCGTTGTGTGTGACGGGGTGCAGTAAGGTTGGGGGTGGCGGGGTTGGGGGGCGGCATGCGTGGACGAAGCCGGGGCTGGTGCGCGTCGCCGTGCAGGGCGATCTCAAGAACCTCAATCCGCTGCTCAACTCGAACACGACCGACGTTTTCGTGGACCGGTTCATGTTCGAGCCGCTGCTGACGGCCGATCCGAACGGGAATCCGCTGCCGATGCTCGCGGTGCGGGTGCCGACGCTTGAGAATCGGGATATCAGCGCCGATGGTTTGGCGATTACGTATCGGCTGCGCCGCGACGCTCGCTGGACCGACGGCGTGGCGGTGACTTCGCAGGACGTGAAATGGTCCTGGCAGGCGATCATGAATCCGGATAACAACGTCGTCTCGCGCCACGGCTACGATTTCATCTCGTCGATCGACACGCCGAATCCGTACACGGTCGTCGTGCATTTGAAGCGGCGCTTCGCGCCGTTCGTCAACACGTTCTTCGCGGAGAGCGACCAGCCGTACATGGTCGCGCCGGCGCACGTTCTCTCAAAGTATGCCAACCTCAACCAGGTTCCGTTCAACGGCGCGCCGACCGTCAGCGACGGGCCGTTTAAGTTTCTCGAGTGGGCGCACGGCGACCACATCTCGGTCGTCCGCAACGATAAGTTCTTCATGGGAAGGCCGAAGCTGAACCGGGTGGATGTAAAAGTCATTCCGGACGAGGACACGGCGGTCAACTTACTGCGCACGCACGGGATAGACTTCATGTTTCAGGCGTCGCAGGAGACCTACGATCAGGTGCGCTCGCTCGACGGGATTCGGATCGTCTGGGTAAACGTCAACGGTTACTCCTACGTTCAGATGAATCTAGCGCGGCCGATTCTCAGCGATCCGCGCGTCCGGCTGGCGATCGCCTACGCGATCGATAAGCGGGAGTTGGTCAAAACGCTCACCTTCGGAACGCAGACGATCGCGACCGCGGATATTCCGGAGTGGATGTGGGCCTTCAATCCGCGCGTCCGCTCCTACCCGCACGACCCGGCGACGGCGCGCTCGCTCCTACGCTCGGCCGGCTGGTCGCCCGGGCCCGACGGCATCATGCGAAAGAACGGTGAGCGGCTCTCGCTCGTGCTCGCCACGAACAACTCGAACGTGACGCGGCGCCGGGAGTCGCTCGAGATTCAGGCGATGCTGCGCCAGATCGGCGTAGATACGGAGATCAAGTCGTATCCCGGCGACGTGCTCTTCGCGCCGGCCGGCATGGGCGGGATCCTACAGCTGGGCCGCTTCGATCTCACCGTCTCGGGCTGGTACGCGGGGATCGATCCCGACGACAGCAGTCAGTACGCCTGCGAGAACTTCCCGCCGAGCGGCTACAACTACTCGCGCTACTGCAGCCCCAAGATGCAGGCGGCGCAGCGCATCGCGCTCACGCGCTACGACCGCCCGTCGCGCACCGCCGCCTACTA
>Ga0335069_10002497_pt1 | contig 28279 bp, 30 predicted proteins | sample Lox_Sample_11_FD_206714 | JGI IMG/M metagenome (GOLD analysis project Ga0335069, IMG submission 206714) | Soil microbial communities from Loxahatchee National Wildlife Refuge, Florida, United States - Lox_Sample_1.1 | ecosystem: Environmental > Terrestrial > Soil > Wetlands | place: USA...
GTTGCGGAGCCGACATACAAGACGGGGTTTCCCACTCCCTTCGCGCGTGCGCTCATCAATTCGTCGCGGCGCGCGAGCCCGAGACAGAATGCATTGACGAGGATGTTCGCGTTGTATGCCGCGTCAAACATCGTCTCACCCGCGACCGTCGGAACGCCGACGCAATTGCCGTAGCCTCCGATTCCGCCGACGACGCCGCCCAGCAGGTAGCGCGTGCGCGGATGGTCGAGCGATCCGAACTTGAGCGAGTCCATGCTGGCCACTGGCCGCGCGCCCATCGTGAAGATATCGCGCAAGATTCCGCCGACACCGGTAGCCGCACCTTGGTACGGCTCGACATAGGAGGGATGGTTGTGGCTTTCGATTTTGAAGACCGCTACCCATCCGTCGCCGACATCGATCGCGCCGGCATTCTCGCCCGGCCCTTGCACCACGAGCTCGTCCCGCGAGGGAAGCGCTTTCAGATGAATTCGCGAGGATTTGTAGGAGCAGTGCTCCGACCACATCACGGAGAACACGCCGAGTTCGGTGAACGTCGGCGTGCGTCCGAGCAATTCTTCGATACGGCGAAATTCCGCGTCGCTGAGTCCGTGCGCGCGGGCCTGCTCCAAATCAACGCGGGGTTCGCCAGCAAGCGAAACCGGCCTGGCATCCATCGCAGCCGCCATCAACTCCGCGCGGCGGCAATCGACGCGGTCGCGCCCGACCGACTTTCGGACGATTTCAGAATTGATTCGAACAGCCGAAGCCCGTCCGCGCCGCCGAGCATTTCTTCGACCGCATGCTCCGGATGTGGCATCAGGCCGAAGACGTTGAATCGATCGTTGGCGACACCCGCAATCGAGCGCATCGAACCGTTGAGGTTCGCCGCATCGGTCGTCTCGCCATGCTTATCGACGTAGCGCAGCACGACCTGCCCGCGCTCTTCCATCTGGAGCAGCTCGGTTTCCGGCGCGACATAGCGTCCTTCGCCGTGCTTGATGGGAATCTTGAGAACGTCGCCCTCGCGCAACGCGCAGGTGAACGGAGTGTTCGCGTTCTCGACGCGGACATAAACCGGCGAGCATATGAAGCTCAGCGTTCGATTTCGCACCAGCGCGCCGGGCAGCAGATGGGCTTCGCAAAGGATCTGAAAGCCGTTGCAGATTCCGAGCACAAGCCCGCCTTCCGCAGCGAGTTTCGCGACCGATCGCATGACGGGAGAGAAGCGCGCGATCGCGCCGCATCGCAGATAGTCGCCGTAGCTGAAGCCTCCCGGCAGTACGATGCACTCAGCGCCGTGGAGGCTCTCGTCCTTATGCCAGAGCGAGACGGCATTCTGACCCATCACCTCGCGCAGCGCATAGAGCGCATCGCGATCGTCGAGCGAGCCGGGAAAGCTGATGACGCCCCACTTCACGCGCCTTCCACCTCGAATCGATAGTCTTCGATGAGCGGATTGGCGAGAAGTTGTTCGCACATCTTCGATGCTGCCGCGCGAGCTTCGTCAGCGGAACGCGCCTCGACCTCGAGCGTGATGTAGCGTCCGATTCGGACGTTACCGACTCCGGTGAATCCAAGGCTGGCGAGTGCGTGTTCGACCGCCCGACCCTGCGGATCGAGGATTCCCTTTCGGGGAGTTACGAAAACCTTTACCTGCAATCTAGCACTCGCATCGCCGTGAAAATCAGTTTGAACGTCAGGCCTCGACGCGCCTGAGCATTTCTTTGTAAGCGTCCTCGATTCCGCCGAGGTCGCGCCGGAAGCGATCTTTGTCGAGCTTCTGGCGCGTGGTCTTGTCCCAGAATCGGCAAGTATCCGGACAAATCTCGTCGCCCAGAAGAATCCTGCCGTGATGCTTGCCGAATTCGAGTTTAAAGTCGACCAGGATGACGTTGCGCGCGTCGAGGAAGTGCCGCAGCACGGCGTTGATACGCAGCGCGAGATCGGAGATCGTCTCGAGATCGCTCTCCGTCGCCCATCCGAATTCGATCGCGTGCTGCGGATAGATGAGCGGGTCGTCGAGAGGGTCGGACTTGTAGTAGTACTCGACGATCGGGCGGCGCAGCTCTCTTCCTTCTTCGATACCGAGGCGCTTCGCAAGCGAGCCGGCGACGATATTTCGCACGACGGTTTCGACCGGGATGATCTGAAGCCGCCGGCACAACATATCGCGGTCGTTCAGGCGTCGGACGAAATGGGTCGGGATACCTTCGCGTTCGAGCAATCCGAAGAAGAGCTCGGACATGCGATTGTTTATCACGCCCTTTTCTTCGATCGTGCCCTTTTTCTTTGCGTTGAACGCCGTTGCGTCGTCTTTGAAATAGGCAATGACCAAATCGGGATTGGAGGTCGCGTAGAGCTTCTTGGCCTTGCCCTCGTAAAACATCTCACCTTTTTCGGGGGTCTTTTCCACGCTAATTCTCCGGCGGACGGTTACTGATCAACCTGATCGCATTCTACACGAAAAGACGCGGGACTTTGACGGCACTTATCCACAAACGCGCGCCATTATTCACACGATTCGCCGGATAGGTGTTTATCGCGAGCGCGGACGCGAACCGTCCGACGGGGCGAATTTCTCGACGAGTTCCTGCGCCAGTCCGAGGTAATTGCGCGGCGACAGCTCGCGAATCCGCGTCTTGACGCTCTGCTTGACCGGAAGCGAATCGACAAAACGGTCGATAACCATGCGATCGACGCGGCGTCCGCGCGTCAGTTCCTTGAGCGTCTCGTAAGGACGCGGGAGCGCATAGCGGCGCATCAGAGTTTGAATCGCCTCGGATACGACTTCCCACGCGTGTTCGGAATCGACGTCCTCGGCCAGGCGGCCCTGATCGACTTCGACCCGCGACAGGCCGCGCTCCAGCGCCGCCAGCGCGATAATCACGTGGCCGAAAGCAGGGCCGAGCGCGCGCAGGGCCGTGCTGTCCGAAAGATCGCGCTGCCATCGCGAGATGGGGAGCTTCTCGATCAGATGGCTGAACATCGCAGTCGCGATTCCGAAATTGCCTTCGGCATTTTCGAAATCGATCGGATTGATCTTATGAGGCATCACCGACGATCCGGTCTCGCCCTCGACCGTGCGCTGGCGAAAGTATCCGATCGCGATATACGCCCACATGTCGCGGCACAGTCCGAGCAGAATCGTATCGATTCGCGAGACCGTCGCGAGCATCTCCGCGATAAAGTCGTGGCTCTCGATTTGCGTGGTGAGCGGATTCCAGACCAGCCCCATCCCTTCGACGAATCCGCGCGACAGCTCTATCCAATCGACCTCGGGATACGCGAACACGTCCGCATTGAAGTTGCCGACCGCGCCGTTGAATTTCCCCAGATACTCCTGCCGACGCAGGATTTCGAGCTGACGCGCGAGCCGCGCGGCGAAAACCGCCATCTCCTTGCCGATCGTGGTCGGAGACGCCTCCTGCCCATGCGTGCGCGCGATCATCGGCGCAGCCTTGTATCGATGCGAGAGGTCGGCGAGCTTGCGGATCACGGAATCAATCCGCGGGATCAGTTCGTTCTCGGCGAATTCCTTGAGAATCAGCGAATACGAGAGATTGTTGATGTCCTCGGAGGTGCATCCGAAATGCACCATCTCAAGCGGCAGCGCCGGATCGATCGCCGGCAGTCGCTCCTTGACGAAATACTCGACCGCTTTGACGTCGTGATTGGTCCGGGCTTCAAGCGCCTTGACGCGTCGGGCGTCCGCCGGAGAAAAGCCGCTGTATATCGCGCGGAGACTGCGCGCGGTCGCGGGAGATACCGGCTTGAGCGCGTCGATTTTCGGCTCGGCCGCGAGCGCCAGATACCATTCGATCTCGACGCGCACCCGATAGCGAATCAGCGCGAGCTCGCTGAAATACTTTTCAAGAAAGCGAGTCCGCGAGCGATAGCGCCCGTCAACCGGACCAACCGAGGTGAGAGCCGCTTCGTCGGCGCTCATCGATTCGGACGGCAGCGGATCGTGCGCGGGCTCCTTTTTAGCGCCGGCCGGTGTGGCCGAAGCCGCCCGCGCCACGCGTACTGTTTTCAAGTTCATCAACCTCCCGGATCTCGGCCCGTACCACGGGGGCGATCACCAGTTGTGCGATTCGGTCGCCCGGACGTATTTCGATCGGTCGATCGCCAAGGTTTATCACTAGCACTTTGACCTCGCCGCGATAATCGGCGTCGATCGTTCCCGGCGCGTTTATCAGGGTCAGACCTTCGGAAATCGCCCGGCCGCTGCGCGGGCGCACCTGCCCTTCATATCCCTCGGGGATTTGGATTGCGACGCCGGTCGGGACGGCCTCGCGCCGCATCGGTTCGAGCAGGATGGAATCGTTGATATCGGCGGCGAGATCGAGACCGGCCGCGTGCTCGGATTGATAGGCAAACAGCGGAAGCTGGCTTCCGCGAAGTCGTTTCACTCTGACAACAGGCCGCATCGGAATTCGCGCTCGCGAGGATGGCATCGCGCGCGACATCGATACCTAAGAACAATTGCAGATGCCGCGCAACCGCGCTGCGAATAGTGGGACAGGCGTCCCGGCCTGTCCCGCTCAGAGTTTGTGAAGAAATCGCTTTCGTTCGCGGCCTTAGTTGATCGTCATCCTGAGCCGGCGAGCGAACGCGAGCCGTGTCGAAGGATAAACGCGAAGCGATGAAATTCCGGACAAATCGCTCCGCGTTTATCTTTCGACTGCGCTCGCAGACTCGCTCCGCTCAAGATGACGAAAAAAGGGCGGTCTCACCCGCGACCCGGCCGGCTGCACCGCCACTAAATGTCGGCGTCTTTCATGAATGCGTAGCAAGTCGTTCTACTGGCGCGAATCTGGTCGGAGACGCTCTCGCGACGTCTGCCTTTACGCTGGAGCCGAACGGTAGCAGCACAAGTCGGAATGGACTTATCGGGAAGATCATAGAGTCTCTCATTTACCGGCCACTCTCGACCGTCATCGCCAACTGCCACGATCGTGCCGCACGAGTTGCACATCCTAATCTCCCAAGTTTCGTGGCGGCGCGGCGAGCAGCGACACACGAGATCTCCCAAATGGACGAAGCTGTATTCATATGCCGCGGTTGCTTTCTCTCGGTCTTTTCCGCCTCGGCGCGAGACCATGCGAATAACCCTCCACTGACTCTCAACTAAGGGACCGTCGGTCCCCTCGTCCGCTTGTGCCTGCCTACAGTCGCTGTCTTCGCTACCCTTGGCGTTCTTGCTGCCAGAATTCTACCTCTCTTTCCTTGCACTCCGCCTCCCACGCGGTACGCTGCGCGTTGTCGCGTACGCCTTCGCGCCTCAGATAATCCGCGTACAACAATTCGAGGTCCGAATACACTTCGTTTCCCCAATTCTTGCGCGCCAGCGCGATCTGTTCCCCCTCTCGGGCAAACAGCCAGTAACGCGATGCGTACCAACCAAGCGTGCTATTCCACACGAGCCGCGCGTCTAAAACACCGGCTAAATGAGGCCAGTTTCTCGAAAAATTCGAGCGGCCCTTCAAGATTGGAAAGGTTCCACTTTCCGTTCTCATCACGCACTGACTTGCGCACATCCAGCATCTCGCGAGAGTTCCACTCCTTGTCCAATTCGATGAAGGTCGAGAAGGCGAGCTGCCGTTTGATTAGGTGGCCTTGCCACCAAATCACGTCGAGAGTGAGTAATCCGATGAATACGGTCGCTGCGGCTTCCCAGAGACAGTACGAACCGGCGACCGCGATGACACCCAACGCGGGCAAGTTCAATAAACAAATGCAGAGCGAACTGGGAAACCGAAGGCGCATTCAGCAATGTTAGTCCGTCAAGCAGCCTAAAGCACGCCCTTCGGGATGGTGACGAGCGAAACTAACCTCGGAGTGAAGACCAGACTATCGAGACAGCGGCCCGAATACAATTCTCGAGAAAACCCAGCGCAGTACTTTTATCAGCGAATGCGCGTCTTTACGCCAGCGGGCCCCAGATGTCGTCGCCGAATTCGCGGCCTTTCAAATCGCCGACCATCACCAGCGCCATCGAGCCCGGCTGGAACCATGCGTTGGCAAGCTCCGCGATCTGATCGTTGGTGACGGCCTCGATACCGCGGGCGAGCTCTTCGATCGGTACGTCGCGGCGGAAATAGATCTCGTTGCGTGCGATTCGATTCATCCTCGCGTCCGTCGATTCCATCCCAAGCAGCATGTTGCCCTTGATTTGGCTCTTCGCGCGGTCAAGCTCCGGCGTCGTCAGCGCCTCGCGCGTGATCTTCTTGAGCTCGCCGAGCGTGACCTCGATAACCTCTTCGACCCATTCCGGATTGGTGCCCGCATAGGTAGCGAAGTAACCGCAATCTGCGCACGAACTCATGAACGAATAGATGCTGTAGACGCGGCCGCGCTTCTCACGCACTTCCTGAAACAGCCGCGACGACATCCCGCCGCCCAGGGCTGTATTGAGCACGTATCCGGCGTAGCGCAGCGGATCGACCGAGCTGAGGCCCGGGCCGCCGATCACGATATGCGCCTGCTCGAGTTCCTTCTCATGGTTGAGGATCACGGGATGGGAGCGCGGCGCGGTCAGACCGTCCGATACGGCGCCGGGCTTCACGCGGGTGAAGAACTTCTCGCAATCTGCCGCGAGCTTGTCGTGATCGAGCTTTCCGGCGGCGGCAATGAATACGCGCTCGGCGCGGTAGCGATCGTCGATAAACTTGACGACTGCGTCGCGATCGAACGAGTTCACGGTCGCGGGCGAACCGAAGATCGGAAGCGCCAGCGGATGGTCCTTCCAGAACTGGAGCGCGAAGAGGTCGTGGATGAAATCGTCGGGAGTATCCTCGGCCTGCGAAATCTCCTGGATCACCACCTGATGCTCGCGCTCGACCTCGGCTGGATCGAAGACCGACTCAAGAAAAATGTCGGCCAGCAGATCGGTCGCCATCGCAACGTGCTCGCCAAGCACTTTGACGTAGTAGCAGGTGTATTCCTTGCCGGTGAAGGCGTTGAGCACGCCGCCGACCGCGTCGATTTCCTCGGCGATCTGCGCGGCGGTCCGGCGTTTGGTGCCCTTGAAGAGCAGATGCTCGATGAAATGCGAAAGCCCGTTCTTTTCCGGGGTTTCGTAGCGCGAGCCGTTTTCGACCCATATCCCGAGCGACGCGGACACCATGTTCGGCATCTCTTCGGTCAGGACGCGAACGCCGTTGGACAACCGGGTCGTACGAATCATGCTCTATATGTTGCTCCGGCGAAGATTTATTTTCTTGTCATCCTGAGCCGGCGAGCAGCGCGAGCCGTGTCGAAGGATAAACGCGAAGCGATTTCTTACAGACGAGACCGGCGACATTGCAGTGTGAAAATCCGTCAAACAAATCGCTCCGCGTTTATCTTTCGACTCCGCTCGGAAAAATCTCGCTTCGCTCAAGATGACGAGAAGAAGAGCGGCTACTTGTTCTTGCCTTCGAGCTCGGCGAGCGCTTCGCGCAGCGAAAGCCTGATCTTCCCGCTGCGATCGACGTCGAGAACCTTGACCATCACTTCGTCACCTTCGTGGACGACGTCCTCGACGCGGCGCACGCGCTCATTGGAAAGCTGCGAGATGTGAAGCAATCCGTCGGTCCCCGGCATGATTTCAACGAACGCGCCGAACTCGACGATCTTGCGCACGGTGCCCTTGTAGATCTTGCCGATCTCGGGTTCGGCCACGATCGCCTGGATCGCGGCGATCGCTTTTTCGATAGCCAGTCCGTCGGCCGACGCTATGAGCACGGTGCCGTCGTCGTTGATATCGATCTTGCAGCCCGTCTCCTCGACCAGTCCGCGGATCACCTTGCCTCCGGGGCCGATAACCTCGCGAATCTTGTCCTGCTTGATATGCATCGTGACGATGCGCGGCGCGTAAATCGAAACTTCCTTGCGCGGCTCAGCGAGCGCTTTTTCCATCACGCCGAGGATGAACAGTCGCGCGTCGCGCGCCTGCATAAGGGCCTTGCGCATCACGTCGCGCGTGATGCCTCCGACCTTGTTGTCCATCTGGATCGCGGTAACGCCCGTCGAGGTGCCCGCAATTTTGAAATCCATGTCGCCAAGATGGTCTTCGTCGCCGAGGATGTCGGTGAGAACCCGGACCTGCTCGCCTTCCTTGACGAGTCCCATCGCGATTCCCGCGACCGCCGCCTTGATCGGAACGCCCGCGTCCATCAGCGCGAGGCTTCCGCCGCACACCGTCGCCATCGAGGAGCTTCCGTTGGATTCGAGAACTTCCGACACGACGCGGATTGTGTACGGGAATTCCTCCTCTTCGGGCAGGATGGGCAGCAAAGCGCGCTCGGCCAATGCGCCGTGACCGATGTCGCGTCGCGAGGGTCCGCGCAGAAACTTCACTTCGCCGGTTGAGAACGGCGGGAAGTTGTAATGAAGCATGAACTTCTTGAAGCGCTCGCCCAGCAGCGCATCGATTTTCTGCTCGTCGGAAGATGTTCCAAGCGTCGCCGTCGCGAGCACCTGGGTTTCGCCGCGGGTGAAGAGCGCGGAGCCGTGGGTGCGCGTCAGCACTCCGACCTGTGCGCTCAGCGGGCGGATCTCGGTCGATTTGCGATCGTCGATACGCTTGTCGTTGGCGACCACGTTGTGGCGCACGCTCTCGCGCACCAGTTGATCGCAGGCGTCCGCGATTTCCTCCGAGCGATCGGGAAATTTCTCGGCGAGTTCGAGGACCGCGCGCTCGGCGAGCGCGTCGATCGCTTCGCGACGTTCTTTCTTGCCCGCGATCGCAAGGGCTTTCGCGACGCCGTCGCCGAGCAGATTGCGTGCGCTTTCGATTAGCGCGGCATCCTTTTGCTTGGGCGCAAACTCGCGCTTGTTCTTGCCCGCGAGCCTGCGCAGTTCCTGCTGCATCTCGAACAGCGGCGCCATGTCCTCATGCGCCTTGAAGAGAGCCTCGAGCATCGATTCTTCGTCGACGATCTTCGCGCCACCCTCTAGCATCACGACCGCATCGGGCGTCGCTGCGACAACGATTGAGATGTCGCTCTGGTCGAGTTCGCCATGGCGGGGATTGATCGCCAATTCTCCGCCGATTCGGCCCATCCGTATCGCAGCGACGGGGCCTTTGTGCGGGATATCGGAGATTTCGAGCGCGGTGGATGCGGCAATAATCGAGAGAATATCGGGATCGTTGTCGCGGTCCGCTGAGAGCACGTTGACGATTAGCTGGGTCTCGCGATCGTAGCCCTTCGGGAACAGCGGGCGCATCGAGCGGTCGATAAGCCGCGACGTCAGGATTTCCTTTTCCGACGGGCGGCCTTCGCGCTTGAAGAATCCGCCGGGGATTTTTCCGGCAGCGAACGTCTTCTCCTGGTAATCGACAGTCAGCGGCAGGAAGTCCACGTCGGGTCGCGCTTCATAGGCGGACACTACCGTGGCGAGCACCATGGTTTCGCCGTATTGGGCCAGCACTGCGCCATGCGCCTGCTTGGCAAGGCGGCCGGTTTCCAACGAAAGGGGACGCCCGGCGAATTCGATTTCTAATTTTCTGTACATTTGATCCTTTGAGGGGGAGGTAACGAAAGCTGGCGATGATTACGCCGGGCGGCCGTTCCTGCACGGCGCATCGACTGTGCGTCGAAAAGCCCGCGGCAATCTGAATGTCGCTCGATTGTACGATAGCGACAATCCGGAATGGCGACGAGGCTTCGGAATCGCGGCAGCTTATCTCCGGATGCCGAGCTTATCGATTAGGCCTTTGTAGCGGGCGAAATCGCACGAACGGAGATAATCGAGCAAACGGCGGCGCTTTCCCACCAGACGCAGCAGTCCGATGCGTGAATGATGGTCCTTTTTGTGCGAACCCAGATGTTGGGTAAGCTGCTCGATCCGGGCGGACAAAATAGCGACCTGGACTTCGGGAGATCCGCTGTCCTTGGGATCGCGCGCGTTTGACTGAATTACTTCCCGCTTGCGGGCAACCGAAAGAGGCATCGAGAGTTCTCTTATTTCCCTTCTCTTTTCCTTTGTTAACCGGTCACGCTATCAGAGGGGGGTGAATCAGTAAAGTGAGGGTCGGGCAGCGCCCGCGAAAGCCTGCGCGCATTTTCTGCCGCGCCCGCGCATCCGATTCGGTTTGGATAGCGCGCCGGGGCGACAGAAGATGGCGTGCCGGTCAGTTCTTCAAAAATTCTACGATTCGTCCGTGTACCCCGACCGGGTCAGCGGCTTGGAAGCCGTGGCCCGCGCCCGGGATAATATACAACTCCGCCTGCGGAATCCGGCTCTTGATAAGCATCGCATTCTCGGGCGGAACCAATACGTCAGCATCGCCATGGACGATAAGCACGGGGCACTTGATCCGATCGAGTCGATCGAAGGCGTTGAAGCTCTGAATTCCCGCCATCGCGCGAAGCGGAGTCTCGGGTGGCGTCGGCGGCATCATGCTCATACCCGCGATCAACATCTGCTTGACCTCGGGATGCGCCGTGATAAACGCCTCTGGGAAAAGCGTCGGCAACAAAATGTCGAAGGCCTTGTCCGGATTCGACGCCATCATCGTGCTGCCTTCCATCAGTTTCGCCAGGACTTCGGGCGCAGCCATCTTCGCATTCGGCCCACCCGGCATCGTGCATCCGAGAACGAGTTTCGTGACCTGCTCGGGATGCTGTAGCGCGAGTTCCTGCGCGATCATCCCGCCCATCGAGACCCCGAAGACCTTCGCCCTGGGAACATCAAGGGCGGTCAGAAGGTTACTGGCGTCGGCGGCCATGTCCTCAATCGTGTACGCGCAATCCGGTTTGTCGCTCGAACCCGTCCCGCGATTGTCGAAATAGATGCACTTGAATCCGGCAAGCATCGGGAGCGAAGGCAGCCACGCTGCGCCGGGCATCCCGAAGCCCATGATGAGAAGCAGCGGGTCGCCCTGCCCAAAGATCTCGTAATTCAGGTTGATGGAACCGGCTTTGATGCGCACGTCGATACCTTGCGTGTGAAGAGTTCAGTCTTTATTAGCAAAAGATTAGCGCGGTCCACATAGGACCGCGCTTGGGAGGCTGCGTTTCAAGCAATCTTGAGGATGCTCTCGGGATGCTGCTCGTTCGGATCGACGCCTGGTTGCATCTCATAGACGACCGATTTGTCTACTACAAGCTGCCCATCGTCGCCCACGTACATCTTGAATCGATCCATCGGGCGAGGCGCGGGGCCTTCGAAGTTAAGGCCGGAGATGTAATAGCCCGAACCGTGACATGGGCATTTGAACTTCTGCTCGGTCTTGAGCCAGCGCGGCGTGCATCCGAGATGGGTGCATTTGGCGAAGATCGCGTAGAAACCCAGCTTCGTACGAACGATCCAAGTCCGAAAATCCTGCTTATACTTTTCGCTGACCTCGCCGACGACGTAGTCGTCGGGAAATCCGGCTTTGAACTTCGACGGCGGCAGAAAAAGAATTCGTGGAAAAGCGGAACGCACCGCGGCCAGCAATCCGATTGCGGTGAACGCTCCGAAGCCGCCCCATCCGAGCTTGCCGAGAAAATCGCGACGGCTCCAAAGCGAGCCCAGTTCGCCCTTTTCGCGCTCGCGTTTGGCTGCTTCGCGCGCCTGCTCATTCTGACGCCATTTCTTGAGCTCTTCAGGATCGGTAGGTGGTTTGGTCTTCGGTGCCGCTGCCATCTGTAGTCTTGCGCTCTCCCGCGTTCAGAGACTATCGGAGTTACGGTTCAACAATTTTGACGGATCCGGGGCGGGAGAAATTCTAATCAATCGCGATGGAAAGCTTCAAGGGCAATTCATACTGCCGTCGCCGAAAAGAGTCTTCCTGCCGAGCTTGCCGATGATCAATGCAGAACCGATTGGCCTCCGGAAGCGCCGGCCGGCGCCTTGGCGGCGGATGCAGTCGATTGGCCGTTGGGCTGCGTAGTTGCGGGAGACGGAGCAGCACCAATCGCAACTTCACGCGGATGCGTGGTGCTGGTTTGCGCGATCGTCGAATCGGGCGGAAGCGGAGGCACCGGCGGTGTGTAGGGCGTCATCGGCGTCTCGGAGTTGAAGGCCGGCGCGATGGAACTGCGCGATACGATCCAGTGAATCGGACGCGTAAAGCCCCATTCCAGAACGAATCCGACCGGCGCAAGAACGTACGACATCAGCTTGACCGGCTGGGCGTCTTCGTCGTTGTACTCGGTCGGATTCTGGCGATCGCTGTCGGCCGGCTGCGCGTGGGAAGCCACCGGGGCCGCAACCGTGAGCGCGGCGCATAAACAAATTACTGCTCGCCACATAGTGGGCTGAATTTTCCGCCCTGAAGCGGGTCGAAGTCAACGAGGCAATTGGAACATGGCGTGGTGCGAGAATGTGCGATTCACCCGCTTGCCTTGGCCAGCGCGCAAAGCAATTCTGAAGCAAATGATCGAGCAAGCTGTTTTTCGCGCACGCCTTTTGGCCATAGTCGTTCTCTGCCTGACGCCGCTGCTGCTCGCGCCGCGCGCATCAGCCGCGAGCAAAGGATCGGGAGAAATCGCCTTCATCGGGACTGACGACGAGCTCTACATGTGCACCGGCGAATGTGGAAATCCCGAATGCATCACATGCCCTGGCCAGGGATTGCACGTGCGCCGCAATCGATTGATTCGCGAGGTCAGCCTCGTCCAGGACGACGAATCGCGTCCGCCCGAAGGTCCGGCGCGATACGCATGGCCGACCTTTTCTCCCGACGGAAAACAGCTCGCGTTCGCATATATGTCGCGCGGACCGCAGGGTCTCCACTTCGGAATCTCGGTTTACGATGTGCTCAAGCACGTAACGATTCCGATCTTCGAAAGCCGCAGCGAACGGATAATCTATGTGTACTGGACGCCTGATAGCCGCCATCTTTCATTCCTGCTGGGTGAGCCGCAGGGCCTGAGTCTCGTCGTGGCCGAGATCAAGGAGAAAAGCCCCGTCCGTCTCGTGCTGACGGGGGCGCCGGTCTACTACGATTGGAATCGCACGGGCGACAAACTCCTGGTGCATACCAACAGCGGGGGATCGAGCCGCAACGAGCGTGTGATGCTGATGAACGTCGCGGAGAGCAGCCAGGACATCGAAAAGGTTTTCTCGCACGGGCGTGCTCCCTTCAAAGCACCCTGCTGGTCGCCCGACGGCAAACACGTCGCGTACATCGCGAATCAGAATGCCGAGGCGTACGTAGTCGTCGCCGACAGCGACGGTGGAAATCCGCATTCGATGGCGAGTTTGCCGGTGGGTGAAAACGCACTGGTATGGTCTCCGGATTCCAAACACATCGCATATTCGACCGCGGCCATCGGTGGCGACCTCGTGTTCAGCGGAATCAAGCTGCTCGATATCGAAACGCAGGAATCGAAGCGAATCGTCACAAACCCTGTGCAGGCGTTTTTCTTCTCGCCCGACGCACACTATCTCGCGTACGTCGCGGTTCCTAAGGAATTGCCCTTCTATTCGTGGAGCGTCTTAGATCTGAAAACCGGCAAAGCCCGCAAGCTTGAAAACTTTCTCGCTACGCAGGATGAGTCGGTCGCGTATCACTACTTCGACCAGCTTGCGCTATCGCATACGATCTGGTCGCCCGATTCGCGCGAGTTCGTGTACGCAGGTGTGCGGTTGGTGGGAGAACCGCACGGCCCGCTTGGTCCGACGCCGGAGCCGAATCTTTGGGCCGTCCCGGTAGACGGCAGCAAATCTCGTTCGATCGGCCCCGCAACGATAGGATTTTACTCTCCCGCGAATCCTCATTAGCCGTGCCTTCTCGGATCTACACATCCGAGGCCACCAGACGCGCGCTGACACCGACCGGCGGATTCCTCAAGGGATATGCGTTCTCGCTGAATCCCTACATCGGATGTGCATTCGGGGCCGCTGACGGATGCCCATTCTGTTACGTTCGGGCGCTTGCCGTAGCGCACGCGCGCGCCGGCGAGTGGGGAAGCTGGGTCGTCGCAAAATCGAATTTATGCGACCGATTGGCAATCGAGCTCAAAGCGCTGGAGCGATCCGGGAAGCTCGCGGATACGACGATTTTCATGTCGAGCGCGACCGATCCGTATCAGGGAATGGAAAGCCGCGAGCGATTGACCCGCCGCGCGCTCGAAATCATCGCGCGCTATTCGCTGAGGCGCGTGCTTGTTCAGACACGAAGCCCGATGATCGAGCGCGATATCGACGTCTTGAAGGAACTTGGCTCGCGCGTGATCGTCTCGATCACCCTCGAAACGGATGACGATCGAGTCCGCAGAGCGATCACACCCACATCGCCGTCAATCGATCGTCGCATCCGGACGGCGCAGTTGATTCACGCCAATGGAATTCCCCTCCAGGTCGCGATCGCTCCGATGCTCCCCAACGATCCGGTTCGATTCGCCGCTATCGTCGATCGATGCGCCGATCGCGTAGTCGTCGACACCTATTTCGCGGGCGACGGGTCATGCGGGAGACGTTCGCGCGCCCTCGGAATCGGCGGATTGTACGCGCGACTCGGCTATGCCGACTGGTTTCGTCCGGGCGCAGAAAGGCCGCTGCTGGACGCGATGCGCGCCAAGCTCGGAGACCGTCGGGTGCTGTTCAGCCGCGACGGATTCTGCGCCGTTTAGGTTATCCCTTGATGGCGTGAACGACCGTCACGAGCACGACAGCACCGATCACCGACATGATGAGGTAACCCAGGCTGCCGAAGACGACGATTCCCAAGGCTTCGAAGATCCATCGCCCGACGATCGCGCCCAGAAGTCCGAGCACGACGTCGAAGACGATGCCGTAGCCTTCGCCGCGCATCAGATGCCCGGCGATCCATCCCGCAATAAGTCCGACGAGCAGGCTCCAGATCATTTCCCAGGCTCCTGTTTCAATCGGGCGCCGTGCGATTTCGCCGGGCCGGTTAAAGACGTGCGCTTACTTTTTCTGTTCCATTGGGGCGCCGCAGCACTTGAGCGCGCCCGCGCCGCCTTTCGTCACTATGACCTGCGAGCCGCATTTGCCGCAGATGTAAACCTTGCCAAGCTGATTAGCCATCGTATCCGGTGGCGCCTCCTGTAAAGTCGATAAAAGTTATTCGGTTTACGCGCCTTTGAACAGGGGTTTGCGCTTTTCGAGAAACGCGCGCACCCCCTCGGCGCGGTCGGATGTCGTTTGTAGCAGGGCGTACAGATCTTCCTCAAGCCTGATGCCCTGTTCGAGCGTCATGTCGAAACCTTTGCGGATCGCGTCCTTGACGAAGCGGGTTGCGATCGGCCCCCGGCTGAGGATCGATTGGCAAAGCTGGGCGCTGCGCGCCGCCAGCTCTTTGGGACTTTTAGCGAGATAGGTCACAAGCGCGATCGAGAGAGCGTCATCGCCCCCAATTTCTTCGCCGCCGAGAATCATTCTCAGTGCGTTGCTGATTCCGACCAGGCGCGTCAGGCGCTGCGTCCCGCCGAATCGCGGCATCGAACCGCGATCGCACTGACTCATCGCGAAGTTTGCACTGGTTGCGGCGATACGAATGTCGGCGGCAATCGCGAGCTCGAGCCCCTCATCGCGCGCGTCGCCATTGATGATTGCAACGGTCGGCTTCGAAACCACACCGAGCGATTCCACCAGATTCGGATTGACGTCGGAATCGAAACCCACGCAGAAGATGTTGCCTCCGCCGGTAATCGCGAGCATCGCGATTTCCGGATCGTCCTCGACGTGCTCGAGCAGCGCCATCAGCTCGTCAGCAATAGCCGCAGTGAGGCGACCTCGATTTGCCGCTGTGATCATCGTCGCGGTGGCGCATCCTCGCGCGATTGCCACTTCGAGCGTGCTCGTACCCGTCGCCGGGCGGCGGCCTTGAGATGTGAGAGGTTTTCGTTTCACCGCGGGCGGTTTTACGTCTAAAGCTGGCGCAGTTCCTTGCGCAGGATTTTGCCGAGTTGGTTGCGCGGAAGCGCGTCGATGAAGTCGATAGCCTCGGGACATTTGAAGCTCGAAAGACGTTTGCGGCAGAACTCGACCAATTCCTTATCTTCGACTTTCGCACCCTTGCGCGGAACGACGAACGCCTTGACCACCTGTCCCCATTCGACCGACGGAATGCCGATAACGGCGCATTCGTCGACGGCGGGATGGCTCATCAGCACGGTTTCGATTTCCGCCGGTGCGATATTTTCGCCGCCGCGGATAATCATGTCGTCCTTGCGTCCCGCGAAAAACACGTAGCCGTCCTGATCGACCCATCCGAGGTCGCCCGTTGCGCGCCATCCTTCCGGAAGCGCCGCGTCGTCGTCGCGACCGGCATAGCCTTTCATGATACGCGGCGTGCGAATGCAGATTTCGCCGACCTCGCCATCGTTCAGGAAGCGTCCTTCCTCGTCACGCACCTTGATCTCGACGTCGGGCAGCGGCTTTCCGATGGAATTGAGCCTCTTGAGCTTAAGCTCGCGCTCCTCGGCAGTCCCCTGAATACGATGGTCGTCGGGACCGAGGACGGTCAGCGACGACGTGGTCTCGGTCTGGCCGTAGGCGTTCACAAAGCCCACGCTTGAGGGAAACATCTCGATCGCGCGGCGGATAACCTGGATGGGCATCGGGGCGCCGCCGTAGGCGAGATTCGTCAGGTTCGAAAAATCGGTTTTCTTGAAACCCGGCTCGTCGAGCAACATCTTCATCATCGTGGGAACGACGAACGCGTGGGTGACCTTCTCGCTTTCAACGAGGCGCAACCAGGTCTTGGGTTCGAATTGCGGCATGATAACAACGCGGCGTCCGGTCCAGATGTTGGTCATCATCGCTGTGGTTCCCGCGATGTGGTAGAAGGGCACGCACACCAGAGCCACGCCCCGATCAGAACCGTCCGCCATCTCGACGTTCGCCGTCACGTAGGCGGTGAAATCGCGAAACCGCAGCATCACACCTTTGGGCAGCGATGTGGTTCCGCTTGTGTACATCAGGACGGAAACATCCTCTTCGTCAACGTCGGTCTCGTTCTCTTCGGGCTCTGCTGCCGCGGCGAGATCGCTGAGCCGCGGCATCGACCCGCTCCCATCGCCGAGCGCGATTATCGTGTCGACCTTAAGGCGCGAGCGAATACGGTTGATAAGATCGAGATAGCGATCCCCCACCATCAACACCTTCGTATCGGCGGTGTTGAGCATGTACTCGAGTTCCTGCTCCTTGGCCCGATAGTTGACCGGAAGGAACGTCAGTCCGGTCTTTGCGGCGGCGTAGTAGCCGGCGAGATAGCGATCTGAGTTGGTATCGAGAGCGGCAATCACCGACTTCGGTTTCAGGCCGAAGCTATTCTTGAAGACCGACGCGAAACGGGAAACCGTGTCATTTAAGTCTCCATAGGTCAGCCGTCTTTCGTCGAAAACCACGATCTCCTGCTCGGGCACTATCGAAGCCGGAATCGTGACGAAGTTAACCGTGTTCACAGGGCCGCAAGACCTCCTAAGTACGGGTGCGCACAGGACTCTGATGTATCCGTGGATTACCGCCGGATCGCAACTCAACGTTTACTTTAGAAATAAGTCTATGTCTCTCAAACAAGCGTCGCTCCAGATCAATCGCCTCGCGAATCGGCAAGTCCAAGCCGTCCCATACGGCCATCTTTATCAATCCTGCCTGCTCACGAGGAAGACGCCCCATCCGAAACGCGAGCATCCGCGCCCGTCGCTCAAGCGCGGCCCGCGGAACGACTTCGGCGACCAAACCTACAAGCATCGCCTCATTTGCGTCAATCCAGCGCCCGGTTATCCCCAGGTCCAGCGCCCATCCGAGACCTATCCGACGCGGAGCGGTTTGAGTGCCGGCGACTCCGGGAATCATCGCGGCGCCGGTCTCGGGGAAGCATATCCGTGTATCGTCTGCGGCGATCGCGATATCGCAGAGAAGCGCCATTTCGAGGCCCCCGCCGACGGTATAGCCGTGGCAACACGCGATCGTCGGGATAGGCAAGGATCGCAGGCGACCCCATACGTCGCGCCGAAAGCGGACCCATCGCGCGATCGTCGGCGACGGGGCCGATCCGAATTCCGCCAGGTCTCCTCCGGTCGAGAACGCACGGCCGGCGCCCGTTAGGACCATCGCACGAACGTCGGAATCATCGTGGATAGCGCTCAGGATTTCGAACAGGGCATCGCGCATCGCGACGTTGTAGGCATTGAGCTGGTCGGGACGATTCAGCGTCACCCACGCAATCGCGCCGCGCTTTTCGTAGAGTACCGCCGGAGCATCGGCGGAGGATGGTCGTGGCGCGCTCATGATTTATATGCGGCAGACTCGATCGTGCGACGGAACTGCTACGAAGACAGCATGTCCGCGCTCGCGCTTTGCGCAAAAGCAGGCCGCCCCCGTTCGTATATTATACGTCCGCCGACGATTGTGATGTCCACATTGATGTTCATCAGCTCGGCCGGTTTGCTTGCAAGAGGATCGCGGGAGAGAACCACCAGGTCAGCGAGCACTCCCGGTTCGATCGAGCCCGCGTTAAGGCCGGCAAGTCGCGCTGCCGCACTCGTGAACAGCGCGAACGCCTCCCGGATATCGAGCTTCTCCGCCTTCTCCAACTCGTACCCTTCAATCGCAACGCGCGAGGCAGCTGCCGAGATCGCGCAAAGCGGTCGCGCGGGCGTAACAGGCGCATCCGTCGCCGCGGCTAGTGCGATACCGGCGTCGAGCAGACTTCGCAGCCGATAGGTGTAGGGAATCAAGCCGGGTTCCTGCACGTACTTGGCGCCGCGATAGTATATGAATCCGGGATTCGTAACGATCCACGCGCCGGAATTTGCGATTCGTTCCGGATACTCGGGCGGAATCATGCCCCCGTGCTCGATTCGAAACGTGACGCGTCGATTCACTTCGGGTCCGAACTCTTCGCGCGCACGCTCGATCGCTTGCAGCGCAACGTCCAGCTCCTCGACCTCGGTCGCGTGAAACGCGCATCCGAGGTCGTTCCTGATGGCGTCGCGCATCTGTCGCGCAATGATCCGCAAGTCCGATCCCGCATAGGGCATGAACTTCACGCCGGCGATCCGAAATCGGTTCTCGCGCGATATCGCGATCGCCCGCTGCGCCGCTCCGACGTGCTCCGCCCCGATCATGATCGAAAAGTGCTGTGCGATTGCCCCTGAGGCCGCGAGCTTGCCGAAGAATGCGACCTGGTCGATGTCGTTCCTCGCGGTCGCATCGGTAAACGATGTGACCCCGGTGGCGGCCAGCTCCCGGCTCATCAGACGCGCGCGCGCCTCGGCTTCGGCGGCGGTGACGAGCGGAAGCTTGCGCGTGAGATATTCCTCCATCCCCGCGACCAATCCTGTGGCGCGTCCCGACGCGTCGCGAACGATCAATCCGCCTTCGGGTGAGCGGAAATCAGGATGCTCGAGGCCGAGCGCCGCGATTGCGCGCGAGTTCAGCCACGACGCGTGAAGCGTCGAGTGTCTTAATCGAAGCGGATTTTTCGCAACCGCCTGATCCAGTTCCTCGCGAGTCGGACCGCGACCCTCGCGCAGCAGCGCCTCGTCGCATCCGAATGCGCGCAGCCAGTTGCCGGGCGGAATCTTTCCGCCCGCGACGCGAAGCTCGGCGAGGAGATCCGGGATCGTACGGGATTTCCATACCGAGATCCCGCTGTGCGCCGATGCGGCCTCGAGAAAATGCAGGTGCGAATCGATGAAGCCGGGCGCCACCGCGCGACCCTGAAGCTTGACCAGATGGGTGCGCGGACCGACCAGCGGCTTCAGGTCGTTGAATTTTCCGTGGGCCAGAATTGCACCATCGAGAATGGCGACCGAGTCGCTTTCGGGATGGCCGAAGATGCCGCCCTCGTGGAGCACGAGATCGGCTTTTTCCAGCACCATCGAAGACCTACACCCCGACCGCGCGATTCATGCGGCGGCGCATCCTGAAAAACCGATGCGGGAGATCAGTCGGACGAGGGAAGCGGCTTGGCTTCCTTCAGCTTCATCTCGCCGTCGCAGCACTCGATAGCGCCGGAGCCGGCTTTGTTGCACAGAACTTCGGTTCCGCACTTTTCGCACAGATAACGCTTGCCCAGTTGATTGGCCATTTCCAGGAACTCCTCGATCACCAAAGGGCGTCGTAGCCCTCGATCCAAAGTCTGTTGATTATTTTAGGATGACGGCTTCGTTTCAAGTCCAGTTTCGATTTCTCTTTGGCGTTCGGACGAATCCTCCGATATGCGCTGCGCCGGCGCATTTGATAATCTCAGGAAATCTCTCAGCCGCCGAGGAGAATCGTATGGGCCTGCCGAACGGAGTTCATCATCTCGCGATCTGCACCGCCGATATCAAGAAACAAATCGAGTTTTTCACCGATGTCGTCGGCGCGGAACTGGTCGCGCTCTACTGGATGCATGGCGTCGAAAATACCTTCCACGGATTCCTGAAATTGAGCGACAGCTCGTACATCGCGTTCGTGCAGAACGACGAGATCAAGAAGCTCAAGGCGCAGAAGGGAGTCTCGCATCCCAAGTGGACGGCCGACGATCTGCCCGGTGGCGTGATGCAGCACCTTGCGCTGAACGTCGACGGAGAGCCCGAGTTGCTCGCGATTCGCGATCGCGTTCGCGCGCACGGCCATTTCGTGATGGGCCCGCTCAATCACGGCCTGTGCAAGTCGATCTATTTGGCGGCGCCCGAGGGCATCATGCTTGAGTTCGCCACGTCCGAGGGTCAGGGCATCGATGCTGAGCAATGGATCGATCCCGAGGTTGTTGAACTCTGCAAAATCAGCGCGGCGGAACTCGAGGCTTTCAAGCATCCTGCGCCCTTTCGATCGAAGGGCGGCGCGGTTGCGAATCCGAAGGTCGATCTGCGAAATCCGCCGATGGAATTTCCGCCCGGACGCGAGAGCGTCTTCACGATGTCGGACGCTGACGTTACGGCGCGGATGAGCGAGCCGGATCCTCCCGTGCCAAAAGGCTCGAACGCGACGGCGGCGGCACGCGAGGAAGCCGCTGCAGCGAAATAAGTTCGCCGCTTGCCGGCGGGTCGCCGTTCGCTCTCAGGCTGATGGTTTGGGTATCGCCGCGCCAAACGGCAGATCGCTCACACTCGCCTTGACGTGACCGGCGCTGAGCTCCGTGCCCGGCGCCCACGCGCGATGATCGATAATCGCAAGCCCGATGGGCCCGAGCTTGGGCGATATCGCGACGCTGGTCACATGTCCGACTTCACGCCCCTCCATTGCGAGGGCGGTATCAGGTTCGACGGGCGCTTCGAAGCGCAAGCCGAACAGTTGTTTCTTGATTCCGCCCCGAGCGGTCGCGCGCTCGACCGTCTCCTGACCGACGTAGCATCCCTTGTTGAACGAGATCGCGCGATCCATCCGGGCTTCGAGCGCGAGCGTCTTGTCATTGGTGTCGACGCCGACCCTGGCGATTCCGTTTTCGATACGAACGACTTCGAGCGCGTCGGGATCGAGCAGAACGGCCCCCGCTTTTTCGAGCGAGCGCGCCGCCGCCATCACCGCATCGGCGCCGTCGATAACCGAAAAGCTGTCGCATCCGAACCTATCCAGCCGACCGATCATCCGGCTACCGCACGGTTTCCACTGGAGCGCCTTAAGCGTCGAAGCATCGGGAAAACCCGCTTGCGCGAGGGTTTGCGCGGCGCGCGCGCCTTGCGCATGCAGGATGCTCAGCGTCGCCGGATCGGAGAATTCGACATCGTCGGCGACCAGGAGTTTCTCAAGATGGTCGTGCGTAAGCGGCCACGATTCCGAATCGATTTCGATATTGATCGCGTCCGCGGCGATCCACAAGAACAAGTCCGCGATGATGTGGGCGTGCTCCGTCAGGATTAGCGCGCGAACGATCGTGCCCGGTTTGGCGCCTTTGACCTCGTTGCTGCACATCCCGTGAAGAAACGCCGCGCGATCGTCCCCGGTGACTCGAATAATCGTGCGGTCGCCCAGAATTCGTATCGCGGCGCCCGTCGCCATCGCTTCGTACTCGGCTGCCGACGCGGTCGGCGTGTGCTCGGTCGGTTCGATCGCGTTGTGAATAGTCTCGTTCACGGCGGTTTGATTGCAATTCCAGTCTAACCACAGCGCTCCCAATCTGGCTACCGGCGGCTAAATGTCGAGTTCTATGCGAGGCCGCTTTGGCATATGATCGAGATGTCACTGGGAGAAGACAGCCATGGGAGCTTTCATTCTCGGTTTGATCATCGGCGCAGGCGGGATGCTCTTTCTGGTCATTTACGACGAGGGCGAAACTTTCCTCCGTCTCGCGCGCCAGATTAAGCAAACGGCCGAACGATACAAGCAGCAAGCCTGAGAATTGTTACGTTCGCTTCGCTGAAATTCGATCGCGGCAGATATCGGAGCGCGTGCAGATTCTGGCCGCGGATGCGATCGGTCGCGCTGGTGCTTATCATTCTGGGCGCCGGCGTCCCGGCGGCAATCGCACACGCATCAGATCCAAGAGAATCGGCGCAACAGTTGAGCGATCAGGCTTTCGCGATCCTCAATTCGCTCAACGCGGATTCGAGCAAGTCCAAAATGGACGACCTGTTGGGCGGGATGGCGAGCTTCGCTGGCGATGCTCAATCGCTGTCGACCTCGCTCGCACGCGGCGATTCTGCCGGCGCAAAGCAGGCGCTCGACGCGCTGATTTCGGATCGGCGAGTCGTGGACGCGGCCTTGGAGAAAAACCCCTCCGCGCTGGACAAATCAAAATGGAACGGGCTTAAGGCTCAGCTTGCGGACCTCGAAAAGAACCCTGTGGTGAGCTCCGCTTCACCGCCCGCGCCTGCTGCTGCGTCTTCTGTTCCTGGCGTCGGCGGAGCTCCGGAGGCAACGACTGCACCGCCGTTGGCCTCGGATAGCGGACGGCCTCCGGTCGTGAAAATTATCAGCCGGGTCTCGGGCGAAGACGGCATTCAGATCAAGGGCTATCTCGAGGGGCGCGACCTGCGCAGCGCCGGAATCTACCAGGGCGGACAACTACTTAAGGTCCTCGAGCTCAGCCCGACGCGCGGCGATCAGCGTGTCGATTTCGATATCAAGGTCGAGCAGGCATCCTCGGGCGAAGTCATACGGACCCAGGATGGCGCGGGTAGGATTGCCGAAGCTCCAATCGCGACAAATGATTCCACCGTAAATCGTGTGTCCGCAGGGCACGAAAGAACGATCGAGCTGGACCCGACAGCTCCAAGCAGCGAACCTGCGGCTCCGGCAGAAGCTCCGCCGGTGGTCGCGAGCAGGGAAAGCAACACCGCGGAAATTCCCAGCAACGAGGATGCGGTGCCGCCCCGCCATCGCCCCGGAGAAGCGCTCGGCCCGTTGACGGACGTTCAGATCAACGTCCTGGGCGTAATGGACTCGAGTACTCAACCTGGCTCATACGAAATCGTTGGCCAGATTTCCGGATCCGGTATCCATCGCGCCGGAGTTTACGTCGACGGACGACAGGTCAGGCAGATTCCGATCACTGCGGGGCCGTATTCGTCGTTTGACGTCTCGTTCCCGATGCTTGGGCGGGTCGCGACAATCCGTGTATATGGTGCGGGCTCGAATTTCGCGGAATCTGCTATAGATCTGGCGTCGGCAGGCACAATTTACGGCCTCCCCGCCACAGGAGGTCCGTATGCTCGCGTGAACCCGTACCCCTATGGCGCGTATCCGTACGGCACGGCTCCTAATCCGTACCCTCCTAATCCTTACGGATACGGCTATCCTCCTCCGCCCGGATATCCTGCGTATCCGCCGCCGAATACTCCCTGGTGGCGTCGATTCTTCCCATAGGCCGCCTTGCGCGGTCTCGCCGGGGCGGGTACTTATACTGGGTTCATTCGCAAACAAACTTCAAAATAGTTGTTAGATTCATAGCGTATGCAGATTCCAGCCACTCAGCTCAGGCCCGGAATGGTCCTGGAGTACAACAAAGACCTATGGCGCGTGATGACAATCACGCACATCACGCCCGGAAACTGGCGCGGGATGGTGCAGACCAAGCTGCGCAACGTAAAGACGGGAACGCAGACTGAAAACCGCTTCCGTTCGGAAGACAAAGTCGAGCGCGTCATCCTCAACCAGTCGAAGATGCAGTTCCTGTATCAGGACGGCGATGACTACCATTTCATGAACACCGAGACCTTCGATCAAATCACGATCCCGCACGAGTTGATCGAAGATGTCGCCGGGTTCCTGACCCCGAACATGGAAGTCGAGGTCGAGTTTTACGAGACCACGCCGCTTAACGTGACGCTTCCGAAAACGGTGAATCTGAAGGTCGTCCAGACAGATCCTGGAATGAGGAACGCCGCGGTGACGAACACTCTCAAACCCGCGACGCTCGAAACCGGATTGGTCGTGCAGGTGCCGCACTTTGTGGCCGAAGGCGAAGTCATCACGATCAACACCGAGACCAAGGAGTACATGGCGCGCGCGAAATAAACGCCGCGTCGAGAGCAGCGCGCGTGCCGACCATGAATCGCGCGCCCCGAAATCCGAACCGTTCCCCCTCCTCCGCAGCCGCGTCGATTCGCGCGGCCGCAGATGCTTTTATCGTCCATACGCAGCCCGGATTCGAATCGATCGCATGGAACGAGATCGAGACGCGAATCCCCGGCTCGCATCTCATCGCGACGCGCGTCACTCCCGACCGCGCCGGGATGGCGATCTTCGAAACACCGCGTCCTGAACGATTGATGTCGATGCGATGCGCGGAGGACGTTTTCATGCTCCTGGCCCATCGCCACGACCTCGCCCACAGCCGCGACATCCTCGAAAGCGTTCGTGCCGCGATACGCAGCGCCCCAAACGTCGACTCAGCGCTCGCGCTGCGAGCCCGCCTGGTCAAAGGAAGCCGTGCAGGACGACGGCTCGGCTTCAAGGTGATCGCACGCCTTTCCGGACGTCACGAATTTCGCCGTATCGATTTCAAGCGCGCTATCGAAACGGCGGTTCGCGAGCGCGGCGATCATTCGTGGCGTCCCGCCGACGACGATGCCGACGTCGAAGTCTGGGCGACGATGATCGGCAACGAGTTGATGCTCGCGATGCGCCTAAGCGACGATCGGATGCGCCAGCGCGAATACAAGATTGCGCATCTCCCGGGGTCGTTGCGGCCGTCGGTTGCAGCGGCGATGGTGTGGCTTTCCGAGCCTCGCGATGACGACGTTTTTCTCGATCCGATGTGCGGTGTCGGAACGGTTCTTATCGAACGCGCACATATGGGCCGCTACGCGATGCTCCTGGGCGGCGACAGCGACGACGAGGCGCTCGCCGCAGCGCGCGAGAATATCGGGCTGCGCTACAAGCCAATCGAAATCAGGAGATGGGACGCGGTGGCGCTCGGGCTCGACGACTCAAGCGTCAGCAGGATCGTGACGAATATGCCGTGGGGAATCAGGCACGGCGCGCATTCGGATAATCGCCGTCTGTATCCGCGCCTGCTCGAGGAATTCAATCGCGTGCTCAAACCGCAAGGCAGAATGGTTCTGCTTACTGCGGAGACGCAGTTGATGCGCGATCTCGCGCGTCGAAAGATATTCCGTCCGGCCCGCATCATCCCGGTCTCCGTGCTCGGCGTCCCGGCCTGCGTCTACTTGTGCGATCGTCAGAACCGGCGCGCGAAAGACAGTTGACCGATCACGCGCCCTCGGTGGATGCTTGCGACATCGCGAAGCAAGCCTGCCCAAATTCCGCGATCTCGGAGGAATCGAATATGGCCGGAGCAATCGATCATCTGATGATCAACGCGAACAGCTATGAGAAAGCGGTCAAGTTCTATTCGTGGCTGATGCCGAAAATCGGCTACCCGAAGTCAGAGACATACAAGCAGCCGCCGATGACGGGATTCTTCAGCGACAAAGGAAGTTTATGGCTGGTCCATTCGAATCCCGAATTCCTCGGCGATTCCTTCAACAAGGGCCGCATCGGATTGCGTGAGATCGCATTTCGGGCTGATTCGCGCGCGGAGGTCGACTCGGTTGCAAAAGAGGTCGAATCAAACGGCGGAAAAATCCTCGACGCTCCCAAAGAATACGACTACGCTCCCGGATATTACGCTGTGTTTTTCACCGATCCTGACGGCCTCAAGCTCGAGGTGGTGACGTATTCGAAGTAGGCGACGTCGCACCCCTTGAATTGCCTGGGTGGCGCCCCTGCCTGTGTCACCTCTGTCACGCTGAGAGGCCGTGAAGAAATTAGAATTTCGAACCTCTTGGAGGTCATCCTGAGCGAAGCGAGATTTTTTCGAGCGCTCCGCTCAAGATAACAGAAAAGCTTGTGGCGGCAATTTCTTCAGAGTCTCTCAGGGTGGCGAGGAAAAAATCCAGACTCTGCGCGTGTCGCGTGCCGGGCACTGCTTGATTCCGATTCCCGCGAGCGCACGAGTCTGTAATGATCATCTGCGGACGGCGGAAATGCCGTCCGTTGTCTTTTTTGCTTCGGCGGCAAGGAGGGCGATCTGAAAAATTACCAAACGAACCCAAATGAGCAGCGGCTAACTACCTGATTTTATTGGATATTCGTCAATTCTTCTCCTGAACTCAGGCGCTCAACTTCAGTAGCGGATGGTCCATCGAGTGTGGTGTCCCGCGAGTCCTAGTCTCGTGTCCCGTAAATTTCTTATGGCGAGCGCAGGTGGAATGAGATTCTTCGCTCCGCAGACTGCGCTCAGAATGACACACAAAAGCGAGCACTTTCTGTCATTCTGAGCGAAGCGAAGAATCTCATTCCACGACATATGATTTGTTAACTTACTTGCGGGACAGCACACTAGCAGACATCGGAGAAATCGCTTCGCGTAGATTCGAAGCCCGCCCTGAGCGCAGCCGGGCGCAAGTGAGGCGACGAGGGACCGACGCGGAGCGATTTGCCCGGGTACGACTGCGGAAAGTCATTTGTACGCCGCTCTAGCGCAGACGATCGATAACTTTGCCGAATCCCAGCGTCATATCGTAGACGGTGTAGCTTCCGCCCAGAACGCGTTTGACCGGCAATCGATTCCACGGATCGAGCGTCGACGCATCGTGGAATGACACCGAGCCTACGCCGCTCCACGATTCGTGCATCACCTGATCGACTTCCGTCTCGATTATCTCGGCGCACGTCGGCCGTTCCGCATCGCGCTCCGGCGCAGGAATCACGCGCAGGCTCGCGGGGCGAAGCCTCGGCGTCTGATCGAGAGGAACCGGACGCTCGGGACGCACGAGCACGGAGGCCAGACGTACGCCCGCCGGACGCTCGAGCGTTCCGTAGAGCATGTCCTTGTCCAGTCCAATATCGATTTTTGCCAGTTTCTTCGGGAATCCCCAGATTTCGCGTCCGCCGAGCATCGGCGGCTCCGTCGTCACCGCGATGTGCGCGATGTACCCCATTGGGGCGCCCTTGTGTTCGCACATGATCGTGAGAATCGTTTCATTGTAGGGGCCGAACGTGCTCCAGGGATATTCGTAAAACCCAAGCGCCGCCGTGACGGTATCGCCAACGCTGAGCGGTTCCGGAAGCAGATCGGCGGCGGCATCGGCGTCGGTTTCATATGCGACCGAGATGCATCGCACGCCGCGATAGTAGAACGGGGGCTTTTGATACGCCGGCGCATCGACCGGCATCGAGTACCCGCTGCGAGCCAGCGAGATTCTTCCTTGTTTTGGCATTTTCGTTTACCTCCTCGGTTTAATCGCGGCCGTGATACCCCACGTTCAGCGAGCGCGGCTTGTATGCCTTGAAGGTGTGCGCTAATCACGTCGCAAGGGCAAACCGTAACTCCGGTCGATCGGTTTCGTCAAATGAATCGTCCGGATGAAGGAGAGCGTTGCGGTCATGGTAGAAAAATCAATCGAGCTCACGGGCATTTCCGCCAACTCGATCGAGGAGGCGGTGGAACTCGCGGTTGCACGCGCCGGGGTAACCATTTCGGGCGTGCACACTGCGGAGGTTCTGTCCGTCAACGCGCTTGTGGAAGACAATAAAATAAGTAGATGGAAGGTGCGCGTGAAGCTCACCTTTCAGGTTAAGGATCAACTCCACGAATAGTGTGGTCGGCGCGCGCGCTTATACGCGGATGCGCAAAACGATGCGTCTCGCCGGGAACGTGCCGCATCCCAGACCGACGGAGCGCAAGGATCGCGCGGCGATCATGCGAAACCGACGGAAAGTGACGAGTTGAAAAGGATGTCAGCGAAGATAGCCGAGGTTCATCGGGGAATTTACGAAATCTTCCTGCCGCTGCCGATGCGGCCGACGATCATCAATGTTTATCTGATCGATTGTCACGGCGCCTGGGCGCTCATCGACACCGGAATGAACTCGCCCGAAAGCATCGCGACTCTCGAAGATGCGCTGGCGCAAATCAACCTGAAAATCGAGGACATCAAGCTGCTGATCGGGACGCATCATCACGTCGATC
>Ga0335069_10002498_pt1 | contig 28278 bp, 29 predicted proteins | sample Lox_Sample_11_FD_206714 | JGI IMG/M metagenome (GOLD analysis project Ga0335069, IMG submission 206714) | Soil microbial communities from Loxahatchee National Wildlife Refuge, Florida, United States - Lox_Sample_1.1 | ecosystem: Environmental > Terrestrial > Soil > Wetlands | place: USA...
CTAAGGTTTAGGGGCGGATGCCGCGCCTGGAGAAATAAACGTCCAGCGAGTCCGGCGTCGCACCCGCAACGGCGACATACATATCCGGCCGCACGAGATAGGCAGCGTCGCTCATAAAGCCCGCCTTCTGGAATGCTTCGCGCCAGGCAAATTGTTGCAGCAGCACGTTGCGGTTTCTTGCCCATTGCCCGAGAGCGTCGGAGGCGCGGCCATAAACATGCAGTTGCCAGTCCATCGCAGCGGCAAGCGAAGAAAAATTGTCATCGGCGTCGAACGGCACCCACGGCAGGCGGTCGCCGCCGCGAATATCGCCCGCAATGCCTTCGCTCAACGGTCCGTCGCGATAGTTGAGCGTGATCTGCGAGACGGTGCGGAAGAGATATTCGCGCGCAAAGGAAAACTCGACGATCTTCGGCAGCAGGAACGGCGCAATCCGCGTCCGCAAGAGATCGGCGAACGCGCCTTCTGCGGACACCAGCGTGAAGGCACGGTCGGTGGTCGCCACGAGCCTCCTGGCGAAGCTCATGCGCTCGGCCTCATAGCTGTCGAGGAGCCGGTCGGGCGCGCGGCCCGCGAGCACCGCGGCCAGCTTCCACGCGAGATTGATGGCATCGCCGATGCCGGTGTTCATGCCCTGCCCGCCGGCCGGGCTGTGGATGTGCGCCGCATCGCCGAGAAGAAAGGCGTGTCCCTTTCGGAAATGTTCCGTCACGCGATGATGGACGTGATAGGTCGAGAACCAGTTCACGGTCTCGACCTTGACGTTCATGTGCTCGATGGCGCGGGCGCTGACATCCTCGAACCTCAGCGCGTCGGGACGATCGGCCCGTTCATCGCGCACGGTTCCGATAAGCCGCGCGCGGCCTTCACCGGCCAGCGGAAAGACAGCGAGAAAATCGGCCTCGTCGAGATCGACATGCAGCTCGCCGTTGAAGGCGGGACCTGATCCCTTGATATCGGCGACATAGAAGAGCTGGCGGTAGGTGCCGCCGGGAAATCCCGTCTTCAGCGTCTCGCGTACGAGCGAACGTGCGCCGTCACAGCCTGCGATGAATCGGGTCTCGCAGCGCTCGTCGCCCTGCGGCGTCTTCAGCCTCGCGACAACCTGGCTGCGTTCGTCGCTGAAATTCAGGAGCTCGGTCTCGCGCTCGACCGTCACGCCCAGTTGCCTGAGCCGCGAGATCAGCAGCCTTTCATGTTCATCCTGCGGGAAGATTTCGAGGAAGGAGTAAGGCGTGAGGCCCTCGCCGATGGCTTTGAACGGCAGCCGCGCCGCTTGCGCGCCTTTGGCCCAGAGATTGACGGCGGGCACCTTGTGGCCGCGCGACACAATTGTGTCCGCGAGATCGAGCTGGCGGTAGAGTTCCAGGGTCCGGGCCTGCACCGCCAACGCCCGCGATGTCGTCCCGGGCGCCGACGTCTTGTCGATGATACGGACGCGTACGCCGAGCCTCGTCAGCCACAAGGCAAGCACGAGGCCGGTCGGCCCCGCGCCGACGACCAGAACTTGGCAATCCATTGGTTCACCCCGCGGGCTGGCCCCATGGCTCAACGCGGGAAGGATTTAAGCCGTTCCGCCGGGCCCTATCATTGCGGCAGGTTGACCGGCACGCTCGGAACGAGCGCCGACGTGTCCTCGAACACGGGACGCAGCTGTTCGGTCAGAAACCGCGCGGCGCCGCGCTGGAGATTTTGCGGCGCTTCCGCCCAGCTGAAGCGCAACGTCCCGAGCTTGCGATACATGACGACAGCTCTGTTCTCGTAGAATTCGTGCAGCACCTGCGGCAGGTCACCATGGCCGACGAACAGCGCAGATGCCGCTTCGCCCTCGCACCACACGACGCAAATACCGCTGCCGAACACGCCATCGAGATTGTGGGGCTCGAAGGTATACCATTGACCGGCATCGTCCTTTTCCCATGCGACCTGCAAGGTCGTGGCGACGCCGCGCAAGCTATGACCCATGACACGTACTCCAATCACCCGGTCTGACGGCCATGTTCGCGCGAATTTCCTGAAACGGCGTAGACGCGACGGCCAACATTTTTCGCAAAATCATAAAGTTTGCGGGCGCGATCCTACGGCCCGCGCGGTTTTTTCGACCTGGAGTTGATCTCGCGCAGCGGGCGCGGCGGGAGCGCGGCAAGATTCAATGCCGCCTTCACCGAACCGGTTGCACTTCCGTCAAATGCAGCGGAATTGCTCAGCGCGAGACTGCGGGGAAAATCACCGGCAGCACCGTATCGGTCGTGAAGACGCAGCGGTCATTGTGACCGCATTCCGAGACGATCTGTATCTGCGCGTGACCGCCAAGCTTCTCGTTGACATAAGTCACAAAGGCTTCGCCGCGCGCGCGTCGCGTTGCGCCCTGCGCCATGGCGTTGGGCGAGCCGTCGAAGCCGCCGAGCGGCAGCGTATCGACTTGACTGAGAAGATAGGTGGCCGGGCGCGAGACCAGCTGCTTCTTCAGCTGATCGTCGGCGATGCCGACGAAGTAGTGACCGCTGCGACCTTCCAAGCCATAGGGCCAGCGATCGAAATTGGGCGCCTTGGCGGCGTCGAGCGCGCCGAAGCTGAAATGCGTGTGCGGCGCTTCCTCTTTCCAGCCAAGAACGGCGTTCTGCGGTGCGCCGTCGTCCACCGGCAGATCCCGGCTCGCGTCGGGCCACGCATAGCTCGACGGATTGGCGATTGCGTAGGTGACGGGAACGCCCAAGGTCTCGTGGACACGGTTGGCCATCTGATAGCGCGCGACGAACTGACCGCCCGCGGAATGTCCGGCGACGACGATGGCGGCAAGATCGGGAAAGACGCGCTTGTCGGCCAGCTTCTTGAGGATCGCATCGACGAAATCGAAGGACGAAACGTCGGGACTGCCGATCGCGTCTCCGCCCGACCGCCAGGAGTTACCATCGCACGGCCAGTTGGCTTCGCCGGCTTCGAGCTTGTCCTTGCAATCGCCATCGGCGGAGTGGAAGGCCGGTGCGATGACCAGCGTGTCGCCGAGCGCATCGGCGAGGAAGGCGGCGCCGGTTGCAGTCCGGAAGTAATGGTCGGCGTTTCGCAGCGCGCCGTGGACCATGATCAGCGCGCGCCTTACGCCGGAGTTGGGAACATCGAGGGGATAGGTGCGGTAGACCATCGCGCGCGTGTTGCCGAGCGTGATCCATTCCATGCAGGCGGCGGTGGCGCTTGTGCACGGAACGGGCGCTGCGATGGCGTTTGGCGCGGCGAACGCCAAGGCGAGACACGTCGCGATCGCGGCGAAAATGTATGCCTTGTGCATTGCCCCCCGCTCGCCAGCCCGATGCGGCTAGCCTCTTCCGTACGTGTCCTGGAACCGTACGATATCGTCTTCGCCAAGATAAGAGCCCGACTGCACTTCGATCAGGTGCAGCGGAATGGTCCCTGGATTTTCGAGCCGGTGCGTCGCGCCCTGGGGAATGAACGTCGATTCGTTTTCGTGCAGCAGGAATACCTTGTCGTTGCACGTGACCCTCGCGGTGCCCGTCACCACGACCCAATGCTCGGCACGATGGTGATGCATCTGCAGCGAAAGCTGGCCGCCCGGATTGACGATGATGCGCTTGACCTGGAAGCGGTCGCCGAAATCCACGGAATCGTATGAGCCCCACGGGCGGAATACGCGGCGATGATGCCTGTGATGGTGCCGTCCGGAGCGCTCAATCTCCTCGACGACCTTTTTCACATCCTGCGTCGCATCGCGCCGCGTAACGAGAACGGCATCCTGCGTCGCCACCACGACCACGTCTTCGAGACCGACCGCGGCGAGCAGTGGGCCTTCGCTCCTCAAATAGGAATTCGTGACATTCAGCGCGACGACGTCGCCGTCCAGCGAGTTGCCGCTGGCGTCGTGCGGCGCGATTTCCCACAGCGATTGCCAGGAACCCACATCGCTCCAACCCATGCTCACGGGAACGACGACCGCATGCGAAGTGTGCTCCATGACTGCGTAGTCGATCGATTTCGAAGGGCTGGCCGAGAAGGCGGTTTGATCGAGCCGGAAGAAATCGAGATCGCCGCGGCCCCTGGCGACGGCTTCGCGGCATTGCGCTGCGATTTCCGGTTCCAACCGCGCCAGCTCTTCGAGATAGGTTGCGGCCCGGAACATGAAGATGCCGCCATTCCAGAAGTAATCGCCGGCATCGACATAGGCCTGCGCGTCCGCGCGATCCGGTTTCTCGATGAAGCGCTTGACGCGATAGGCGCCTTTGAGCGAAGTGGCCTCGCCGCGCTGGATATAGCCGTAACCGACTTCCGGTCCGGTGGGTTTGATACCGAAGGTCGCGATGGCCCCTTCGCGCGCGGCGGCGGCTGCGATCTCGACGGCCTCTGCGAACGCTTTCTTGTCTTCGACTACATGATCGGCCGGCATCAGAAGCACGAGCGCGGACGGGTCGTCCTCCGCGAGGATCAGCGAGGCTACCGCGGCGACCGGCGCGGTGTTGCGCCCGACGGGCTCCAGCACGATGATCGGATCCTTCACGTCGCGTTCGCGCAATTGCTCGGCGATCAGAAAGCGATGCTCCTCATTGCAGACGACCAGCGGGCTTGCGAAATGCGGCCCTTTCGCACGCTCGGCCGTCTCCTGAATCATCGTGCGCTCGCCGGCCAGCGGCAGAAGTTGCTTGGGGTAAAGCTGGCGCGACAGCGGCCACAGCCGGGAGCCCGCGCCGCCCGACATGATCACGGGGTGGATGAGGTCTTTGCGCTTCTGATCGGTCATGGACGCCGTTCTAAACCGTGCTCTAAAGATTCTCAAAACTTCCACCCCGCCCCTTTCCGGAGGCAAACCGCGCCGCGCCTTCGCGGGCTTCACCGCTCGAAAGCGTCTCCATGCCACGGCGGAATTCGTTGCCGAGAGCCTCCGGCAGCGAAAGGCCGAATTGTTCGTAGGCGGACAATCGATCGTTCTTCAGGCAGAGCTGGGGCATGCGGGCGATGTCGCGGGCGAGCGCTTCTGCGGCGCTGCGAGCCTCACCTTTGGCCACGACGCGATTGGCAAGTCCCATGCGCTCGGCCTCGCGGGCACCCACCGGCCGTCCGGTCAGGATCATGTCGAGCGCGTGCGACTGGCCGATGAGCCGGGGAAGCCTGATCGTGCCACCATCGATCAGCGGCACGCCCCACCGGCGGCAGAACACGCCGAACACGGCGTCCTCCTCGACGACGCGCAGATCGCACCATGCGGCGAGTTCGAGACCGCCCGCCACCGCGTACCCCGAAACGGCAGCGATGACGGGCTTCGACAACAGCATCCGCGTCGGTCCCATCGGACCGTCGACGGCCAGAGAATCGTTTCCGGGCGGGCGTGTGCGATTGCCGCGGCCTTCCGCCACGCCCTTCAAGTCGGCGCCGGCGCAGAAAGTCCCGCCAGCGCCCCATAAGACTGCAACGCGCGCGTCCGTGTCGCGTTCAAATGCGACAAAGGCATCCGCCAGCGCCTCCGCGGTCGGCCGGTCGACCGCGTTGCGCACCTCCGGCCTGTCGAGGATGACAGTGGTCACGAAGCCGTCGCGTTCGATGCGCACAGTTTCCATTCCAAATCTCCTTGGCTTTCCCCGGAAATCTTACTAAGTAGCGCCCCATCCTTAAGCCGCCGCAACCACCCGCGAGAGGGCTATCCCGTGACACCGAGCCTCGATTCTTTCAAATCCCGCCGCACGCTTACGGCGGGAGGAAAAACCTATGCCTATTACAGCCTCGCCGCAGCCGAAAAGAATGGCCTCGCGGGGATTTCCCGGCTTCCTTATTCGTTGAAGGTGCTGCTCGAGAATCTTCTGCGCCATGAAGACGGCAAGACCGTCACCGCCGATGACATCAAGGCGATCGCCGGCTGGCTGACGAAGAAGAGCTCCGATCGCGAAATCGCCTTCCGGCCCGCACGCGTCCTGATGCAGGATCTGACCGGCGTGCCCGCCGTCGTCGACCTCGCCGCGATGCGCGATGCGATGCAGGCGCTCGGCGGCAATGTCGAGAAGATCAATCCGCTCGCCGAGGTCGATCTCGTCATCGATCATTCCGTGATGGTCGACAATTTCGGTACACGCGATTCCTTCAGGAAAAACGTCGTCATCGAATATCAGCGCAACAAGGAGCGTTACGGCTTCCTGCGCTGGGGTCAGCAGGCGTTTGCGAATTTCCGGGTCGTGCCTCCGGGTACCGGCATCTGCCACCAGGTCAATCTCGAATATCTGGGCCAGACGGTGTGGACGCGTAAGGGCAAGGATCCCAAGACCAAGAAAACGATCGAATATGCGTTTCCCGACACGCTCGTCGGCACCGACAGCCACACGACCATGATCAACGGCCTCGCCGTGCTCGGCTGGGGCGTCGGCGGCATCGAAGCGGAAGCGGCAATGCTCGGTCAGCCGATCTCGATGCTCATTCCCGAAGTCATCGGTTTCCGCGTCACGGGAAGATTGCGCGAAGGGGTCACCGCGACGGATCTCGTGCTCACCGTCACCGAAATGCTTCGCAAGAAAGGTGTAGTCGGCAAGTTCGTCGAGTTCTTCGGTCCGGGTCTCGATGAGATGGCGCTCGAAGATCGCGCCACCATCGCCAATATGGCGCCGGAATACGGCGCGACCTGCGGCTTCTTCCCGGCCGATGCGGAAACCATCCGCTACCTGAGGGCCACGGCGCGCAAGCCGGCGCGCGTCGCGCTCGTCGAGAAATACACAAAGGCGCAAGGCCTCTTCCGCACGCCGAAGAGCGCGGAACCGGAATTCACCGACACACTCGAGCTTGAACTGGGCGATGTCGAGCCGAGCCTCGCGGGTCCCCGGCGGCCGCAGGACCGTGTGCCGCTCGCCAAGGCTGCAGACGAGTTCGCATCCGCGCTGACGAACACCTTCAAGAAAGGCGACGATGCCAATCGCCGCGCCGACGTCGAAGGCGGAGATTACACGATCGGCCATGGTGACGTCGTTATTGCGGCGATCACCTCGTGCACCAACACGTCCAACCCGAGCGTGATGATCGGCGCGGGCCTTCTCGCGCAGAAGGCTGTCGAGAAGGGCCTGAAGACGAAGCCCTGGGTGAAGACCTCGCTGGCGCCGGGGAGCCAGGTGGTCACCGATTACCTCGCGAAGTCCGGACTCGACAAGTCGCTCGACAAGCTCGGCTTCGAGCTCGTGGGCTATGGCTGCACGACCTGCATCGGCAATTCGGGCCCGTTGCCTGAGCCCGTCGCGAAGGCCGTGACGGATGCCGATCTTGTGGCGGCCGCCGTGCTGTCCGGCAACCGCAATTTCGAAGGCCGCGTCCATCCCCAGGTGCGCGCCAACTATCTTGCCTCGCCAATGCTGGTCGTCGCTTATGCGCTCGCCGGTTCGATCAACGTCAATCTGACGTCGGATCCGATCGGTTACGACAAGAAGAAACAGCCGGTCTATTTGAAGGACATTTGGCCGTCGCCGAAGGAAATCGCCGAGACCATCCGCAAGGCTGTAAAGCCCGCGAGTTTCCGTGCGCGCTACGGCAATGTGTTCGACGGCGGTCCCAACTGGAAGAAGGTAAAGATCACCAAAGGCCAGACCTATGCGTGGGACAAAGAATCCACCTATGTGAAAAATCCGCCCTATTTCTCGGGCATGGGAATGCAGCCTTCGGCCGTTTCGGACATCAAAGGCGCGCGCATTCTGGCGCTGTTCGGCGATTCCATCACGACCGATCACATCAGCCCGGCAGGCTCCATCAAGAAGGACAGCCCCGCCGGCAAATATCTCACCGAGCACGGCATCGAGTTCGCCGACTTCAATTCCTACGGCTCGCGCCGCGGCAATGACGAAGTCATGGTGCGCGGCACATTCGCCAATATCCGCATCAAGAACGAGATGATGGGCGGACGCGAAGGCGGCAACACGATCTACTACTCGACGGACAATCCGTCGGGCGAAGAGATGTCGATCTTCGATGCGGCGATGCGCTACATGCAGGACGGCGTGCCGACGATCGTCATCGCCGGCAAGGAATACGGCACCGGCTCGTCGCGCGACTGGGCGGCAAAAGGCCCGAAGCTTCAGGGCGTCCGCGCGGTCATCGCGGAAAGCTTCGAGCGCATCCACCGCTCGAACCTGATAGGCATGGGGATCGCGCCGCTTGTTTTCGACGGCGGCAAGACTCGCAACGACTATGGCCTCACCGGCCGCGAGGCGATCGACATCCCGGGCCTGTCGGGCAAGCTCAGCCCCCGGAAGAAAGTCGTTGCAAAAGTGACCTACCCGGACGGGCGGACGGCCGACATGCCGTTGATCCTCAGGATCGATACGGCCGACGAGGTCGCCTATTTCGAGAACGGAGGGATCTTGCCTTATGTCCTGCGCAGGCTGGCGGCGGCGTAGCAACACAATCGTCCGCCTTCGCCGACTTTGGCGCGTTCCAGGAGTTTCCACTCCTGTAGCTCCTAGCGACAGGCGCGCCGATGCGGCAATGGTGGAAGCTTCCGACCGACCTTGCTCTGGCAGGGTTTGAAGCGCAGTGCGTGATCGCGTTGCGGCTTATGAAGCTGGCAACCGGTGGTCCATCCGCCAATCGCGAAGCGCGCCGAATGGTGACCGAGAAGTTGACGGCATCGGCGGAAGCCGCAGCGACATTGGCGACGGGGGGCTCGCCGCAGAAGGTTCTGCGCCGCACGCGAACCATCATGCGGGCCAACAAGAAGCGGCTTTCGCGCCGGAAGCGCTAAGCGGAAGACGATCCGCCGTTGCGTTCTCGTGCGGGCAATCGTCAGGCAGTAACGTCGTCGTTGGATCCCGCTCTCGCCAACGCATTGCGCACCGAAGCCGATGTCGAGCACGAGGCGCAAAAATTCTGAGCGCCGAACTCGCCGCGAGCGAGCCCGCCAATGAATTTTGCAACGCGAAAATGAAAGCGCTCAGCGAGCAGTTCCACATCACGTCAGGGACCAGGAAAACCCGGCGAAGGGTTCTTTGCGCAGGCGCGGAAGGGCGACGTCGATAGGGACGCGCCAGGGGCGGAACCCGCGTAGCGGCCGCTCCGCATTCCCCGCGGATCCGCCCGGAGGAGAATCGCCGCTCGCGCGCGAGACGGCCGGACGCCGGCAGAGGGGCCGCCCGACCGCGCCGCCCTGTTGGGGGCCCTTGCTTTTGCCCTGCAAGCGCAAGCCTTTAGCCGCAGGTGTCGGCTCGGGACACATCGGTCAAGCCGAAGTGACTGGAGGCAGGGGGCTTGGGCCCGTATCTTCGCGCCATGACCGTGTCGCGCCTTGCCCTCGGCCTTGCTCTGGCCGCCTTGATGCTTGCCGCCTCCCCCGCGGCGGAAGCCGCCGGCAAGCGGCCGGTCGTGGTCGAGCTTTTCACCAGCCAGGGTTGCAGCTCCTGTCCCCCGGCCGACTCGATCCTCGGGCATCTGGCCGATCGGCGGGACGTCCTCGCATTGACCTTGCCGGTGACTTACTGGGACATGCTGGGCTGGAAGGACACGCTTGCCTCGGACGCTGACACCCGCCGGCAAAAGTCCTATGCGGCGGCGATGGGTCGAGGTGGCGTCTACACCCCCCAAATGATCATCGACGGCGTAAGCGACGTCGTCGGCAGCCGTGAGCAGCAGGTGGAACAGGCCGTCACGTCGCGCGAAGGCGACATGGTCGCGATCCCGGTGGAAATGCACCTCTCGCATGCGGAGCTCGAGATCAAAGTCGGCGCCGGCGATGCGGGTCTCAATCCCAACGCGACGATCTGGCTGTTCCACATCATGGGACGCGCGTCGGTGGCTGTCGGCACGGGCGAAAACGGCGGCCGCACGCTCACCTATCGCAACGTGGTGCGCGACATCAAAGCGGTCGGCATGTGGAAGGGCCAGCCCGTGACACTCGATCTGCCGCGGACGGAGCTGACCAACGCGCCGCACGATGCGATCGCCGTCGTGGTCCAGCAAAACGGTTATGGCCGGATCCTCGGCGCCGCCGAGATCAACCGCACGGATTACGCGATCGCCTGGTGACGGCGGCGATTTCGCGTAGACTTCCGCCATGGCGCTGTTCTTCGATTCAGCCTGGTTCGATCAGAAGCTCGCGAAGCTCGGGCTTGCGCAGGCAACGGTCGCCGCGGCCTTGGGTCTGACCGACGAGGAGGTCCGCGAGATCTGGAAAGACCAGCGCGAACTCAAGGCGCGCGACGTCGCCATCCTTGCCAATCTTCTCGGCACATCGCCGGAAGAGATCGCGCATCGCGCGGGCGTGTCGACACCGGTGCCGCAATCTTCGTCCGACGCAGGCTTGCGCGTGATCGAAGAGAGGCTGGCGCGTATCGAAGAGAAACTCGACGCGCTGCTGCGCGAACGGAAATAGCGCTACCGTCAGATTTCGCTGTCGAGACATATGCCCGTCGGAACCCGCACCGGCGCTTTCCGGTAGGCGGCCCGGGCCCAAAGCGGATCGGGCCCGGAGTTCGGCAGTACCTGGCCGAGGATTTGCGCTGCAAACGGCGCGGAAAGCCTCGGTCCGTGCCAACGCGGCGCGTCGTTTGTCCCGGAACGGGACACTCTGTGCGGCAGGGCCGGCTCGCCGGCCTTCTCGCGGGGCTCCTCGCCGCCGGCCATGTCGTTATGCAAATCATTGCTGCGGCTAGGCTTTTCGACGCGCGCGAGCGACTTCCCGGTGCCGGATGGGGCTGTTCCGGAGACCAAAGGAAATGTGGTCAAGCCGCTCATAACCAGTTCTTAAGGCAAAGACCGCGCCGCCCCCCTCGGAACGCCCCCAGTCGGGCAAAAGTTTCGGCTTTTTTAATGCCCAACCGCCATCCTCGCATCAAAGGCCGGACAAAAGGCCGGGATGGTGGGTAGTGGTTGTGAGACAGACGCTTCTGAAGAAGCCTGTCGATGGCATACGTGCGCTCGCGTCGGAACACGACGTCGAGAGGCTCCGTCTGGCCGTCACCGGCGCAAATGAAGTCGCCTTCGACTGGACCCTCGGCGATGACCGCATCGTGTGGGACGGCGGCGTCGACGTGCTCATCCTGCATGCCGATGTCGATCGCCTGCAGAAGGGCGAGCAGCTGCGCAACTGGATATTGCCGGCCGGCCGCGATCTGTTCGACCGCATCGTTCACGAACGTGCGCTGTCCGATACGACCTTCGAATTCGAGTTCGAGGCGGCCTCCGCCATGGGTGCGGTATGGTTCGAGATGCGCGGCGTGCGCATCCCGGGACCGGACGGCCGCGCCGAACGTCTTACCGGCATCCTGCGCGTCATCACCGAACAAAAGCGCGAAGCGCAGAGACTGACCTATCTCGCGACCCGAGACGAGCTGACCGGGCATCTCAACCGCACGAGCCTGCGTTCGGAGCTCGCACGCGCCATTGAAGCGGCGAAAGCCGAAGCGCGCAGCTGCGCCTATCTGGTCGCTTCGATCGACCGTCTCGCCATGATCAACGAAGCCTATGGCTTCGGCGCGGCGGACGAAGTGATCCTGGCTGTCGGCGAACGCATTGCGGGCGTGCTGCGCCATTGCGATGTGATCGGCCGCACCGCCGGCAACAAGCTCGGCGTCATCGTGGCCGACTGCTCGGAACGCGAGATCGCGCTTGTCGCCGACCGGGTGCGCTCCGTGGTGCGCGGCGAAGTGATCGCCACGCGCAGCGGAACCGTTTCGGCGACCGTCTGCGTCGGCGCCGTGTGGCTCCCTTCGGGCGCCACTTCCAGCCAGGAAGCGATGCTGCGTGCCGAAGAAGCGCTTGATCGCGCCCGCGCCGCCGGCCGCGACGGCTTTGCGGCCTACGTGAAATCGCCGCAGCGCGAAATGGCGCGTTCGCGCCTGATGAGCATCGCCGACGAGGTCGTCGCCGCTCTCAACGACGATCGCCTCGTCTTCGCCTATCAGCCGATCGTCTCCGCCAAGACGCGCAAGGCTACGCATTACGAATGTCTTCTGCGCATGGTGCGCCCGGACGGCACCATTGCGGCCGCCGGCCAGTTCATTCCGGCCGCCGAGCAACTGGGCCTCGTGCGCCTGGTCGACCGTCACGCGCTCGAAAAGACCGTGGCACAGCTGCATGCCCATCCCGAGCTGACGCTCGCCGTCAACGTCTCGGGCACGACCGCCAGCGACTCCTCCTGGCTGCAGTCGTTCCTCAATTACGTGCGCGCCAACCAGCAGGTGGCGCCGCGCATGATCGTGGAGCTTACCGAAACGGCGGCGCTGCACGCCTTCGAGGAAAGCGCGCGCTTCATCTCCAGCCTGCGCGAACTCGGCTGCCGCGTCGCCATCGACGATTTCGGTGCCGGCTTCACCTCGTTCCGCAATCTTCAGATGCTGCGCGTCGACATGGTCAAGATCGACGGCTCCTATGTGAAGGGCCTCGCATCGTCGCCGGACAATCAGCTCTTCGTGCGCTCGCTCGTGGAGCTGGCGCGCAACTTCAATCTCAAGACGGTTGCGGAATGGGTGGGGTCGGACGAAGAGGCGGCCCTCCTCGAGAAGTTCGGCGTCGAGTATTTCCAAGGCTTCCATTTCGGCGAGCCGACGTTGACGCCCGCCTGGGACACCAAGCGCACCTAGCTATTTCGGCGGCGTGATCGGCGTCGTCGGCGGCGTGCCGGCGGGGTTGGACGTCGGATCCGATCTCAGGAGCGACTGATTGAGGCGATGCTCGTTCGCCTTTTTGTTCTGCTGCTGCGCTTCGTAATTTTCGTTCTGGTTGACATAGGCCTGATAGGCCTGGTCGTCCTCGGGCAGGCGCTTGTCGCAGCGGGACGCGGGCAGATGCTGCGTCTCCTGGCACCACATATCGAAGCTCTGCGGCTGGAAGTGCAAAGCCCGCGTCTGGGCGCCGGCGTCTGTGACAGCCAGCAACGCCACCCCAAACACTGCGTACGCCAACGTCCTTTTCATGACCGCCATCCTTCGCCCGCTTGCCGCATCGTTACACGATGTGAGGGCGGCGGTCGACTTTCGCAACCCGCGCACGGTCGTATCGCTGATTTGAATCAATAGCGAAGAAAAGCTATTTCCGTTCGCGCGCGAGCTCGGACAACTGCTTGCGCATCGCCTCGATCTCGCTCTTGAGCTCGCTGATCTCTTCGGAAGTCTTGGGCTCCGCGGCACCGTTGGTGTTGCGCTCGTCACCAGCGCGCTGCGGCATGCCGAAGGGCGAGAACATCTTCATGGCGCGCTCGAACATCGCGAGGTTCTGCCGTGCCATGGCCTCGAACGCCTGAGTGCCGCCGCCGAAGGCTTCCGCCACGCGGTTCTTGATCGCTTCCTGGTTCTTGGAAAAGCTTTCCATCGAGAGATCGAGATAGCCCGGCACAAAAGACTGCATGCTGTCGCCGTAAAGACGGATCAGCTGGCGCAGGAACCGGATGGGGAGAAGATTCTGCCCCTTCGCCTCTTCCTCGAAGATGATCTGTGTAAGGACGGAGCGTGTGATGTCTTCCCCGGTGCGGGCATCGCGCACCTCAAAATCGACCCCTTCCTTCACCATCTCGCACAGATGATCGAGCGTCACGTAGCTCGAGGTTTGCGTGTTATAGAGCCGCCGGTTCGCATATTTCTTGATCACGACCGGCTCGGCCGAGCTGGAGCTCTCTTTGGTGTTCTCGTCTGTCACTGTGATCCGTTACGGTCTATTTGCAGGCGCTAAGACGCGTTAGCACAACATCACAATTTACACCCTGTCCAGTGGCAACTTATCCGGGCGGTCCCGCGCCGACCGAAAATTGCTCGGGTAAGCACTTGAAATGCTGGAACTATTGGCCACTGTTTACCCAGGCACGCATTCGCGTCATTTTGCGCGCAGTGCAGCAAATTCAAACACGGAGGACTTCGAATGACTGAGGTCGTGATCGTCTCCGGCGCGCGTACGCCGGTCGGTTCGTTCAATGGGGCATTTGCGAATGTTGCGGCCCACGACCTCGGCAAGGTCGCCATCGAAGCAGCACTTTCGCGCGCGAAGGTCGCGCCGAAAGACGTCTCCGAAGTGATCCTGGGGCAGATCCTCACGGCCGCGCAGGGACAGAACCCGGCACGCCAAGCCTCCATCCATGCGGGCATCCCGGTGGAAGCGCCCGCGTGGCTCGTCAATCAGCTTTGCGGCTCGGGCCTCAGGGCCGTCGCGCTCGGCTATCAGCAGATCATGGCCGGCGATGCGTCGATCGTCGTGGCGGGCGGCCAGGAATCGATGAGCCAGGCGCCGCATGCGGCATATCTGCGGGCCGGCCAGAAGATGGGCGGTCTCGAGCTCGTCGACACGATGCTGAAGGACGGCTTGATCGACGCCTTCCATGGCTATCACATGGGCGTCACCGCCGAGAACGTCGCGCGCGAATGGCAGATCACCCGCGAGCAGCAGGACAAGTTTGCGGTTGCCTCGCAGAACAAGGCAGAAGCCGCGCGGAAGGCCGGCCGCTTCAAGGACGAAATTGCAGCCGTGACCGTCAAGGAGCGGAAGGGCGAGAAGGTCATCGACACCGACGAATTCATCCGCGACGGCGTCACCTATGACGGCGTTTCAGGTCTGAAGCCTGCCTTCCAGAAAGACGGCACGGTGACGGCCGCGAACGCCTCCGGCATCAATGACGGCGCGGCCGCCGTGGTGCTTATGTCGGCGAAAGAGGCCGACACCCGCGGGCTGAAGCCCCTGGCGCGGATCGCCTCCTGGGCGACGGTCGGCGTCGACCCCGCGGTGATGGGTACGGGGCCTATTCCGGCTTCGCGCGCGGCGCTCAAGAAGGCCGGCTGGTCCATCGGCGACCTCGATCTCATCGAGGCCAACGAAGCCTTTGCGGCGCAGGCTTGCGCGGTTAACAAGGAGCTCGGCTGGGACGCGTCCAAGGTAAATGTCAATGGCGGCGCCATCGCCATCGGCCATCCTATTGGCGCCTCGGGCGCGCGCGTGCTGGTGACGCTCCTTTTCGAGATGCAAAAGCGCAACGCGAAGAAAGGGCTCGCCACGCTCTGCATCGGCGGCGGCATGGGTGTCGCAATGTGCGTGGAGCGTTGACAGAATCCGCGTTAGTCTCTTGAAGGATGGTCGGGGGGCAAGAGAAAGAACGTGGAGGAATCAATGGCTCGGGTTGCGATCGTTACAGGCGGCACCAGAGGTATCGGCGAAGCCATATCCATTGCACTGCAAAAAGCCGGTTACAAAGTCGCCGCAAATTATTGCGGCAATGACGAGCGCGCGCGCGCCTTCACCGAGAAGACGGGCATTGCCGCCTTCAAATGGGACGTCGCCAGCTTCGAGGACTGCGTTGCCGGCGTAGCCAAGGTCGTCGCCGAGCTCGGGCCCGTCGATATTCTGGTCAACAACGCCGGCATCACGCGCGATGCCACGATGCGCAAGATGACCCGCACCGGCTGGGACGACGTGGTCGACACCAATCTCGGCGGCTGCTTCAACATGTGCAAAGCGGTATGGGACGGCATGCTGGAGCGAGGCTTCGGCCGCGTCGTCAATATCGGTTCGATCAACGGGCAGGCGGGGCAGTACGGCCAGGTGAACTACGCCGCTGCGAAATCGGGAATCCACGGATTCACGAAGGCGCTGTCGCAGGAAGGCGCGCCCAAGGGCATTACCGTCAATGCCATCGCGCCCGGCTATATCGATACCGACATGGTGGCCGCCGTGCCGCCTAATGTGCTCGAGAAGATCGTCGCCAAGATACCCGTCGGTCGCCTCGGCCATGCCGACGAGATCGCGCGCGGCGTCCTCTTCCTTGTCGCCGATGAAGCAGGCTTCGTCACCGGATCGACCATCTCGATCAATGGTGGCCAGCACATGTACTGAATTCGTTGTCTCGGGGGCATGTGACAGCACTTACCGGTCTCGACATCGAAGCTCTTTCGCTGTGGCGCGGCGAGCGAATGCTCTTTCGCGATCTGGCCTTCTCGGTCGGCGCGGGCGAGGCCTTGCAGCTCGAAGGTCCGAACGGCTCGGGAAAGACATCGCTGCTGCGCGCCATCGCGGGTTTTCTCGAACCCAGAGCGGGAATAATCCGTATCCGTACGAATAACGGCCAGTCGCATTCCAGCGGAGAAGAACGTGGGAGTTTCATAGGCTGGCTTGGCCATCAGGACGGCGCCAAGTCGCAGCTGACGCCGCGGGAGGCGCTTTCATTCCAGTCTCGCTATTACGGCGACGCCGCGCCCGTCGACGAAGCCTTGGGCCGCGTCGGCCTTTCCCGCGTCAGCGATCTTCCCGTGCAATATCTTTCCGCCGGACAGAAAAAACGCCTCGCTTTGGCGCGGCTGTCGCTTTCGGCGCGGCCGCTGTGGCTGCTCGATGAACCGCTGGCGTCGCTCGACGCGGCAGGCAAGACCTTTGTCGCAGAGCTTGTCCGTCAGCATTGCGAGCGCGGAGGTCTGGCGATCATCGCGACACATGAGGCTATCGGCCTTCAAGGTCCTCGCCTGAGTTTGGGAAATCGCGACACGTGAACGCCTTCCTCGCTCTCCTTGTGCGCGACATGCGGCTCGCCACACGCGCCGGCGGCAGCGCGATGCTGGCCGTCGCATTTTTCGCAGCCGTTGCGGCGCTCGTGCCTCTGGGTGTCGGCGCCGATCTGAAATTGCTCGGCCGCATCGCGGGCGGGGTTCTCTGGGTGGCGGCCGTGCTAGCGGCGCTGCTGTCCCTCGACCGCATCTTCCAAAGCGATTTCGAGGACGGAAGCCTCGAGCTGTTGGTCCTGGGACCCTTGCCGTCCGAGGCCGTGGCCCTGGCCAAGATTTGCGCGCATTGGCTTACGACCGGGCTGCCATTGACCATACTTTCGCCGGTCCTGGCACTTCTCTTCAACCTCCCCGCGAGAGGATACGACGCGCTCATCGCTTCGCTCGCGCTGGGAACACCCGCCATCAGCGCCATCGGCGCCATCGGCGCGGGCCTGACACTGACGGTTCGTCGCGGCGGTCTCATCTTGCCCCTGCTCATTCTTCCGCTTATTTCCCCGGCCGTGATCTTCGGCGCCGGCGCGATCCTTGCGAGCCTTGACGGACTGTCGAATGGCGCGTTCCCGCTGCTCGGCGCATTTTCGTTCGTGGCCGTGCTATTGTCGCCCTTCGCGGCGGCGGCGGCCGTCAGGCTGAACCTTCAGGGATGACCATGTCCGAGCGCGGCCTCAGCTGGGCAAATCTCTTCGAATTCGCCAATCCGAAGCGCTTTCTCGATGTCAGCGGCTGGATCATTCCCTGGCTTGCGGCACTGACTGCAATCCTGATCGGCGCAGGGCTCTATCTCGGCCTCTTCGTTGTGCCGCCGGACTATCAGCAGGGCGACACAGTCAAGATCATGTTCATCCACGTGCCGGCGGCGCTCACAGCGATGTTCGCGTACGGCGCTATCGCGTTTGCGTCGCTGATCGGCCTCGTCAATCGCCATCCTCTGGCCGACGTTGCCGCGAAAACGGCCGCGCCGCTGGGCGCGACTTTTACCGCGCTGGCACTGATCACCGGCTCGCTGTGGGGCCGGCCGATGTGGGGCACCTATTGGGTGTGGGATGCACGGCTGACGTCGTTTCTCATCCTGTTCTTCCTTTATCTCGGCTACATTGCGCTGTGGAATGCGATCGAGGACGAAGTGCGGGCGGCCAAAGCGGCGGCGATTCTCGCTCTCGTCGGCGTTGTGGACGTCATCATCGTCAAATATTCCGTCGAATGGTGGAGCACGCTGCATCAGGGCGACAGCCTCTTCGCGCAAGGCGGCACCCTGATCGCGCCGGTCTTCAAATGGCCGCTGTTTCTCATGATGGGCGGCTACACGGCGCTGTTCATCCTTCTCTGGCTCATCCGCATCCGCACGGAAATCCTCGCGCGCCGCACACGCGCGCTTCTCCGGCGCGAGGCCTGACGATGGCGCATTTTTTCGCGATGGGCGGGTACGCGGCGTTCGTCTGGCCCGCTTACGGCGCCAGTTTCGTCGGTCTGGGCGCCATGATCTGGCTGACACTGCGCGACTATGGGCGCACCAAGCGCCGGCTCGCCGAACTCGAACGCGACGATCGCTCCTGATGCGCTGGTTTTATGTTCTTCCGGTGTTCTTATTTTTCGGGCTGATCGGGATATTCGGCGCAAGCCTCGTGCGCTCCGCCAACACCCCGCCCGACATGCTCCCATCGGCCCTGATCGGCAAGCGCGCGCCGCAAACGCTGTTGCCGGCGCTCGACGGCAAGACGGAAGCCTTCTCGCCCAAGGACCTCGCATCGGGTCATGTGACGGTCGTCAATGTTTGGGCGTCGTGGTGCGTGCCATGCCGCGCGGAAGCGCCGGCGCTGATGACGCTTTCGGCGATGAAAGGCGTGTCGCTTTACGGTCTCGTCTATAAGGACACGCCGGCAAAGGCGCGCGGCTTCCTCAATGAAGTTGGCGATCCGTACCGCCGCATTGATCTCGACACGGACGGCCGCGCCGGCATCGAATGGGGCATTTACGGGGTGCCGGAAACCTTTGTCATCGATGGCAAGGGAATCGTGCGCCTCAGATATCCCGGGCCGCTTGTGGGAAGCGCGCTGTCGCAGATCGTCCTGCCTGCAATAGAGAAAGCCCGCCAGGAAAGCTAAACGGCGCGAAATACCAGCGCCGTGTTCAGTCCGCCGAAGGCGAAGGAATTTACCAGCAGATGCGTCGCAGCGATGGGACGTGCTTCGCCCAGCACGAGATTGAGCTCGCACTCCGGATCCGGCTCCAGGTAGTTCAGCACCGGGGGCGCAAGCTTTTCCCTCAGCGCCATCAATCCGATCACTGTCTGGAGTGCGGTAGACGCACCGATCAGGTGGCCATGTGCGCTCTTGGTCGCCACCACATGATGCGAGAGGGCCCGCGCACCGAAGACGTCGCGGATGGCTTGCGCTTCGTTCTTGTCGTTCAGTTGGGTACCCGTCCCGTGCGCGGAAATCAAAAGACCTTCGGCGTCGACAATGCCGGCCTGCGTGCAGGCCTGCGTCATGGCGGTCGTCGCGCCTTCGAGCGAAGGCTGCGTCCAATGGAACGCATCGGATGACATACCGACGCCACAAAGCTCGCCCAGGATCTTGGCGCCGCGCGCGGCCGCGTGCGCCGGCGATTCCAGGATAAGCGCGGCAGCGCCTTCGCCCATTACCGTGCCGTCGCGGCCCTTCGAGAACGGACGCAAATTGTTGCTGCTCAGCGCCTGGAGTGATCCCCACGCCCACAGGATGCCCGGCGCCACCATGGCTTCGCTGCCGCCCACGATAACGACGTCGGCCAGGCCTGCCTCGATCAGCATTGCACCCTGGATAACGCTGTGCCCGGACGACGAGCAGGCGCTCGATACCGCGAAGGCTGCGCCTTTGATCCCGAATTCCATCGAGATCGCGCTCACCGGTGCGCTGACCATGATGCGCGGCACCGTCAAAGGGTGCACGCGCGATTTCATCGCGAAATAGCGTTCGTAGGCGCCTTCGAGGGTGTGTCCGCCGATATAGCCGTGGCCGAAGACGATCGCCGTGCGGTGTTCGAGGCACGGATGCTTGAAGAGATCTGCATTCTGCAAGGCTTCGCACACCGCGCCGAGCGCATAGACTCCTGTCGGATCTAGCGCACCGATGCGGTGGCCCAGCACCTGCTCGACCTTTTCCTGCACGCCGGGTTCGACGAGGGCCATCGGCTGTGGTGTGAAAGGCGGGCCATATTTGCCGGGATCGAGCGACTGGATCGATATCTTGCCGTCGCCGGCTCGCGCCGCGGCCCAGTTTTGCTGGCAATCGTGGCCCAGCGCACTGACGGCACCCAGACCGGTGACGACCGCGCGCACGCGGCTAAGCCTTCGATTTCGATTTTGCGGCTTGGATCAGAGGCACAACGCGGTCGAGAAAGTCGCCCAGTGTCTTCACGTCGGCCAGCTGGTCCATTTCGAGAACGACCCCGTATTTTTCTTCGACGGCATAACCGACGCTGACATAGACAATCGAGTCGAGCCCGAGCTCGTCCATCGACGCCGACCGGATGAGGTTCTCTCTCCGGATGACAGACTCGGCTGCGATAATGTCCAGCAGCTCGTCCTCTTCAGCGCTCGCCATGCAGGCCCCACACAAGTTAATCCTGGTGCAATAATATTCTAGTCAATATTCCCATGCAGGGCCACGGATCAAGGTGCAAAGAGGCAGCGCGCACGACATTCGTGAGGTTTGGTAAAGCGCTCAGCAGACAGATCATTGCGCGAATAACAGCCGACGCCGAATGCATAAGGCCAAAAAAGCGGGCACATTTTCCGAAATCGTCGTTTCACGGACGAATTCTTGGACAATCCATCATTCGCGTCGCCGAGCGGAAGAATCCATACCCCCCGACACTGGGTAAGATTTCGCTAACCCATTCAGCCTTTGGCAACTTTCCTAGCGGAAGATTTCGGCGGGCGATCCGGGCACCACGAAATGCAGATCAGCGCACTTCACACGATTATTGCGGCTCAGCAGGCACGCCCGGCCCGCCCAGCTGCAGAAGCGCCGTCGGCCAGGGCGCCCGCATCCAGCAGCTTTGCGCCTCTCGATTTCTCGAAGACCGCAAATGCGGCACCGACAGCCGCGCCCGCCTGTTCCGCGAATGCGCCGCTCGGTTCTCAGGTCGATATCCGTGTCTAGATGCGCCGGCCGCTGCTGCGGGACAGCTTGCGACGGGGTCTTTTCGCTTCTTCGTCACCCAGCTTTTCCATGGAAGCGGCAATTGCGACCAGAGATTTGACGAAGCGCGCCCGTTCGGCGGGCGGCAACGGTTCGAGCAGGGCCCGTTCGGCGCGATCCGCCGCAATGCGCGCGGCCCGAAGCGACTTGCGGCCCGCGGGCGTGATCGCGACCGCGTTAGCGCGCTGATCTTCTTCAGTCCGCTCGCGCGAGATCAGCCCGCGCTCCAGCATACGCCGGACCATCTCCGCCAAGGTCGAACGATCGATCCCCGTGGTTTCGACCAGCGCGGTCTGGCTCACGCCGTCATGGTGCTCGAGCGCACAGAGCACCGTGAATTGCTGCTTGGTCAGATCGCGCGCGCCGGCCTCGCGTGAATAAAGATCGCCATAGAGCTGGTGGCAACGTCGCATCAAATGCGAAGGCGTCTCGGCAAGTTCGAAACCGTTGCCGTTTGTCGTTTTGCGCTGCCCTTTGAAAGTCATTGTCCCACCCCTGGTATGCCGAAACCGTCGGTTACTTTGCGGCAATAGTTCTCCTGCCGACTTACGCCAGAACGCAGAGCTGCCCCATCTCTGGGAAAAACGATGTCGCCCCAATCGGACACCGCCGTGGGGCGAAAGATAAGACACGCGAACGCCCTACGACAACTGCTTCGATGCATCTTTCGCGATGATGTCGCATCCATTTTTGTCGAACCATCCTCTTTCCATGAACGCGGGGTTTGGGCAGAGTTTCCGCGATGAGCGATCAGGACCGACCAGTTCCCCCTTCGCCCGGTCCGCATTTCTCTCGGCGTGTGCCAGACGGCGACACCACAGAACGATACGTCTGCGGACAATGCGGGCACATCCACTATACCAATCCGAAAATCGTGGTCGGATCGGTCGTTGCGCATGAGGACCGCATCCTATTGTGCCGAAGGGCCATTGAGCCACGAAAGGGCCTATGGACCTTGCCCGCGGGCTTTCTCGAGGAACATGAAACGCCGGAGGACGGTGCGCGGCGCGAAGCGCGCGAGGAGGCCTGCGCGGACATCCGTCTCGATGCCCTTCTCGCAGTTTATACGGTCGCACATATAAGCCAAGTTCAATTGATGTACCGCGCGAGCCTTGCGGCGCCGGACTTCGCGGCCGGCCCGGAAAGCCTTGATGTCCGGCTTTTTGCCTGGAACGAGATCCCGTGGGATGCGTTGGCCTTTCCCAGTGTCAAATGGGCATTGCGCCATTACCGCGAGACGAAGCATCTTTCCGTCTTTGCGCCCTTCGGCAATCCCGCGTCGCGGAATCCGGCTGCGCCTTAGGTATTGGGGCCGCCGGTTTCCTTGCGCGGAGAATTGTCATGCCTGAGCACGAGCGGCGTTTGCGCCAGCGCGAACAGGAAAATCAAAGGCATGATTGCCCACACCTTGAAGTCGACCCAGATCGCCGTGGAGAAATTCCGCCACACGATTTCATTTAGGACCGCCAGCGCGAAAGCGAAAATTCCCCATCGCCATGTCAACTTGCGCCAGCCTTCCTCGCTCAGATCAAATGCCTGCGCAAAAACATATTTTATGAATAGGCGATTGAACAGGAGTCCGCCCAGGAGCAGCATCCCGACAAACGCATAGAGAACGGTCGGCTTCATCTTGATGAAGGTGTCATTCTTCAGATAGAGGGTGAGGCCGCCGAACACGACCACCAGAACCGCCGTAAAAAGAGGCATCGGCGAGAGCCTCCTCTCGCGCGCATAACCGATCGCGAGCGCGACAAGGATCGCGACCATGAAAGCCGCCGTCGCGCCGTAAATTCCAAAAAACTGGAACGAAGCGAAGAAGACGATCAAGGGGCCCAGATCGAGCGCGAGTTTGACGAGTGGAGACTGCGGGGATTTCGCGCCGGAACTCATTCCGCCGCACCGGTCAGAGCGCGCGCAAAGGCCTGGGCGTCGAAGGGCTGAAGATCGTTCGCATCCTCGCCCACGCCGATGAAATGTACCGGCAATCCGAACTTGTCCGCCAGCGCCACGAGGATGCCGCCACGCGCGGTTCCGTCCAGTTTCGTCATGACAAGACCGGTCACAGGCACGGTCGACTTGAAGACCTCGACCTGCGACAGCGCATTCTGTCCCGTCGTCGCATCAAGGACGAGAAGCACCGCATGTGGCGCCTCGGGGTCGAGTTTTCGAATGACGCGGACGATCTTTTCGAGCTCCGCCATCAATCCGGCCTTGTTCTGCAGGCGTCCGGCCGTATCGATCAGCAGGACATCGGCCTTTAATTCTTGCGCTCGCGCCAGCGCATCATAGGCGAGTCCAGCCGCATCGCTGCCTGTTTCGCGGGCAACGACCTCCGAACCTGTACGCTCTCCCCACACGCGCAATTGCTCGATTGCTGCCGCTCGGAAGGTATCGCCTGCTGCCATGAGGACCTTGAGGCCATTGTGTTTCAGGCGCGCCGCGATCTTGCCGATGGTCGTCGTCTTGCCCGTTCCGTTGACACCGGCCACAAGCACGACAAAGGGCTGTTTCGTACGATCGACGACGAAGGGCTTCTCCGCCGGCTTCAGGATGCGCCCGATCTCCTTCGACAGAAGGATGCGCAGGTCGTAAGGCGCGATGAACATGTTGTAGCGGCCCTGCGCAATCCCCTCCGCGACGCGATGCGAAAGGCCGGCGCCGAGGTCGACGCGCACCAGCGCGTCCTCGAGCTCCGCTACTGTTTCGGCATCCAGCTTGCGGTTTTGGAAGATGCCCGTGAGGTTGTCGCCGAGTGCGCCGGCGCTTTTCGAAAGCCCCGCTTTCAGCCGCGCGAAGAACCCCGGCTTCGAAGTTTCTTGTGGATCGCTCATGCGGCTATCAAATGGTCCGCGGTCGCGGCTTGAATGCGCATGCGCGCGAATGAGCCGGCGGTAAATTCGCCCGCAAACCTCACGGGTGCAAAACAGGGTGTCCGGCCGAAACCCGCTTTCTCGACAAGAACCGTTTGCTCGCGGCCGACCATTTTTGCAAAGCGCTGCGCCAGACGCTCATTTGCCTTGGCCCGCAATCGTGCGGCCCGCTCCTTGATCACCGGCCGTTCGACTTGCGGCATGCGCTGGGCGGGGGTGCCCTTGCGCGGACTGAACGGAAATACGTGCAGCACGCTCAAATCCGCTTCATCGACGAGGGCGAGCGTGTTCGCGAACATTGCATCGGTTTCCGTCGGAAAACCCGCGATGAGATCGGCGCCGAACGCGGCGTCCGGCCTAATGCTGCGCACGCGCTCGCAGAAGGCGATCGTGTCGGCGCGGCTGTGCCGGCGTTTCATACGCTTGAGGATCAGATCGTCGCCCGCCTGTACCGACAGATGGAAATGCGGCATCAACCGCTCCTCCTCCGCAATGGCCCGCCAGAGATCATCGTCGGCTTCGATGGAGTCGATCGAGGACAGCCGCAGCCGCACGAGCTCAGGAACGAGCTTCAGGAGCTTGCGGACAAGCCGGCCAAGCGTCGGTGCGCCAGGCAAGTCGGCGCCATAGGCCGTCAGGTCGACGCCGGTCAGCACGATCTCGGGAAATCCTGCTTCGACCAGGCGCCGGGCTTCGTCGACCACCGCACCCATCGGCACGCTGCGCGAATTCCCGCGGCCATAGGGGATAATGCAGAAGGTACAGCGATGATCGCAGCCGTTCTGCACCTGCAGGAAGGCGCGCGCGCGGCCGTCGAAGCTGTCGACGAATTGCGCCGCCGTTTCCTTCACCGACATGATGTCGTTGACGCGCACACGCTCGAGCGTCTCAATACCGAAATAGCTCGCCGCTTCGAGTTTCTCGCGGTTTCCAAGCACGCGATCGACTTCGGGCATCGCCGCATAGGTGTCGGGCTCGGTCTGCGCCGCGCAGCCGGTGACGATGATTTGCGCGTCGGGATTGGCTCTTCGCGCCTTTCGGATTGCCTGCCGCGACTGGCGGACGGCCTCGCCCGTCACGGCGCAAGTGTTGACGATGATGGCGTCGCTCAATCCAGCTTCCGCGGCGCGCGCGCGAATGGCCTCGGATTCATAGGCGTTCAGCCGGCAACCGAAGGTAATGATCTCGGGTGCGCTCATAATGCTCGCTCCAGATCCGCCAGATCGACGTCGCCGGCAAAGCTCAGGCTCGATGGTCCCGTCATCAGGATATGATCGTCTCTCTCGCGCCAGACAATGTTGAGCGGGCCGCCATCGAGCACGATGTCGACGTCGCGACCCGCAAGCCCCCGCCGATGCGCGGCTACGGCTGCTGCACAGGCGCCGGTGCCGCAGGCCTGCGTGATGCCGACGCCGCGCTCCCACACGCGCATGCGCAGACGATCCGGCGACATCCTGCTCACGAACTCGACATTCGTCCGTGCCGGGAACATTGGATGTTGCTCGAGCTGCGGACCGATTTCCGATACGCGCGCCTTTTCCGCGTCGTCGACGAACAGCACGCAATGGGGATTGCCGACATTGGCGGCGGAGGCGACAAAGCGCTCTCCGCAGGCCTCGATCTGGAAGCCGTTGGTATCCCGGGCCTCGGCAAGCGGGATTTCCGTCCAGTGCAAGCGCGGCGCGCCGATGTCGACCGTCACGCGGCCATTGCCCGCATCGGTGCACACCAGCAAGCCGCCCAGCGTGTCGATGCGCACGGAGCCGACGTCCTTTTCCTCCATCAAGAGGCGCGCCACACAGCGCGCGGCGTTCCCGCAAGATTCCACCTCGCCGCCGTCGGCGTTGAGAATGCGCATGGCGGCTTCGGCGCCGTTTTTTGACGGTTCTATGACGATGACCTGGTCACAGCCGATCCCCAGACGGCGATCCGCAACCATCCGCGCGAGTTGGGGCTGGAGCAAAATCGCGCCTTTCCGCCCGTCGAACACGACGAAGTCATTGCCGAGGCCATGCATTTTCAAAAATGCGGTCATGGGGGGCTATATAGGCTCGCGCGTCCCGCGGGGGAAGCTTCCCGCCATTGACCATATCTGAGGGCACGCCGATAAAGTCGGGCCGAAGGCGGGCGGGGGCGATCTATGCGGCGAGCAGTGGTCATTGCGATCGTCATTGTGGCGGTTGTTGCGGGTGGCTGGTGGCTTTGGGGCAAGATGGGCCCCGCAGATCCCTACCTCTGGTTGGAAGACGTCCACGGCGACAAGCCGCTCGCCTGGGTCATGGACCACAACGCAAAGACGCTAAAGACGCTCGGCGCGGATCCGGACTATCAAAAGGACTACAGCACGATCCTGTCCGAGCTCGATGCGACCGATCGCATCCCCTTCGGTGGCATCGAACACCAGTACGTCTTCAATTTCTGGCGCGACAAGGAGCACGCCAAGGGTATTTGGCGGCGCACGAGCATTGCGGACTACGCGAACGCCGACCCGAAATGGGACATCCTTCTCGATGTCGACAAGCTTGCCGCGGACGAGCAGGAGGATTGGGTCTACAAAGGACGCAATTGCGCGCCATCGCTCAACCGTTGTCTGATTTCACTGTCACGCGGTGGCGGCGATGCGGTCACCATCCGCGAATTCGATCTGGCCACCAGGACCTTCCTGAAGAACGGGTTCAAGCTTCCCGAAGCAAAATCCTACGCCTCCTATATTGACGACAACACGATCATCTTCGCGACCGATTTCGGCGGCGGCACGATGACCGGCTCGGGCTATCCCCGCATCGTCAAGCTGTGGAAGCGCGGCTCCGCGCTCAGCGACGCGAAAACCGAGTTCGACGGCAAGCCGAACGACGTCACCGTCGATCCGCTCGTCTTCCGCACCAAAGCCGGCACGCTGCCTATCATCGTAGAAGGGATGAGCTTCTTCGATGCGGCCTACTACATCGTCAATCCGGACGGCTCGACTACGAAGGCCGATCTTCCTCCCGACGCGGTGCTGCAAGGCGTTCAGGACGGAAAACTGATCGCGACGCTGCGCGAAGACTGGAAAGCCGGCCATGCTCCCAAAGGCGCGTTAATCGCCGCGCCGGTCAAACCCGGCAATACCTCCAGGATCGATGTCCTCTACGCGCCGGGCCCGCGCGCCTCGGTGGACGAAGTGTCGGTCGGGCGCGATGCGGTGTACGCCGCGATCTACGAAAACGTGGTCGGCCGCGTGCGCGTGTTCCGCCACGATGCCGCGAAAGGAAGATGGAGCAGCGCCGCGCTCTCGCTGCCGCCCGGCGGTTCGGTTCATATCGCCTCGACGAATGATTACGGGCCCGAGGCGGAGTTCCGTTTCGAGAACTTCCTGACGCCGACAACGCTCTACGCCGATCAGGGCGATGACAGGCTTGTCGCGATCAAATCGGCGCCCGCGCGCTTCGACGCCTCCAGCCTCACGATCGAGCAGTTCGAAGCAACATCAAAGGATGGTACCAGAATTCCCTATTTCGTGACGCGGCCGAAAGTGATGAAGGGGCCGGCGCCCGCTATCCTCTATGGCTATGGCGGCTTCGATCTTTCGATGACGCCGGCCTATTCGGGCAAATTCGGCGCGTTATGGCTCAGCAAAGGTGGCATCTATGTCCTTGCCAATATCCGCGGCGGGGGCGAGTTCGGTCCCGACTGGCACAAGGCGGCGCAGAAGGAAAATCGCCAGAAGTCTTTTGACGACTTCCAGGCGGTGGCCGGCGATCTCGTCAAGCGCGGCTTCACGACGCCGAAACAGCTCGGAATTCTGGGCGCATCCAACGGCGGCCTACTCGTCTCGGCCAACATGGTGGAGCGCCCCGACCTCTTTGGCGCCGTCGTCGCCCAGGTGCCGCTGATCGACATGATGCGTTACACGCAAATTGGGGCCGGCGGCTCGTGGATCGAAGAATATGGCGATCCCGGCGATCCGCAGGTGCGCACGGCGCTGCTCGCCTATTCGCCCTATCAGAACGTGAAGAAGGACGTGAAATATCCGCCCGTGCTCTTCATCACGGCGACAAGCGACGACCGCGTCACGCCGGCCCATGCGCGCAAGATGGCGGCCAAGATGGAAGACCAGGGCCACGACGTGATGTTCTACGAAAACACCGACGGTGGACACGCGGCCGCCGCCGATCACCGCCATGAGGCGGAGATGTGGGCTCTCACCTTTGTGTATTTGAAGCGAAAGCTTGGTCTGGGAAGCTGACTGACTTTACCACCTGGAACAAGACTCCACCGGGACCGCGGGCGTCACGCCCGCATACAGGCGTGAAAGCTCCACCATGCGACCAAGATGGCCGCGGTCCCGGTGAGGTCTTGCTCCCATTTAAAGGTCTCGTATGCGTCCACATATTGGAATCCTGATTGGAATGTCGTTATTCGCTCTCGCAGCCTCCGGAGCACCGCGCGTGGACGATCCCTATCTCTGGCTCGAAGATGTGCACGGCGAGAAGCCGCTCGCCTGGGTGAAGGAGCAGAACGCCAAGGCGCTCGACGTCCTGAAGGCCGATCCGGATTACCAGAAGGACTACGACAGCATCCTGGCCGTGCTCGACGCGACCGACCGCATTCCCTTCGGCGGGCTCGATCACCAATATGTCTTCAACTTCTGGCAGGACGCGGCGCATCCCAAGGGCGTCTGGCGGCGCACGACCATCGCCGACTACAAAAATCCTTCGCCGCAATGGGAAACCCTTCTCGACGTCGACAAGCTCGCCGCCGACGAGCACGAGAACTGGGTGTTCAAAGGCACGGACTGCACCGACGATCTGT
>Ga0335069_10002499_pt1 | contig 28276 bp, 23 predicted proteins | sample Lox_Sample_11_FD_206714 | JGI IMG/M metagenome (GOLD analysis project Ga0335069, IMG submission 206714) | Soil microbial communities from Loxahatchee National Wildlife Refuge, Florida, United States - Lox_Sample_1.1 | ecosystem: Environmental > Terrestrial > Soil > Wetlands | place: USA...
TCACGCGCGACGGTCGACACCATGAACACCGGCCAGCCGCGCTCGGCGATCTCGTCGCGGACGAACTCCGCGAGCTCACGGGCCTCGGGCACGTCGATCTTGTTGAGTACCACCGCCCGCGGCCGCCCGGCGAGGTCGCCCAGCACCGCGTCGCCCTGCAGCGTCGGGGTGTACGCGGCGAGCTCGGCCTCCAGCGCGTCGATGTCGGAGATGGGGTCGCGGCCGGGTTCTTCAGTGGCGCAGTCGACGACGTGCACCAGCACGGCGCACCGCTCGATGTGCCGGAGGAATTCCAGACCCAGGCCGCGGCCCTGGGACGCGCCCGGGATCAGACCGGGCACATCGGCGATCGTGAAGGTGTGCTCGCCCGCCGAGACGACGCCGAGATTGGGCACCAGCGTGGTGAACGGGTAGTCGGCGACCTTCGGCTTGGCCGCCGAGATCGCGGACACCAGTGAGGATTTCCCGGCCGAGGGGAACCCGATCAGGCCGACGTCGGCGACGGTCTTGAGCTCCAGCGTCAGGTCGCGGGACTGTCCCGGCTCGCCGAGCAGCGCGAAGCCCGGGGCCTTGCGGGCGCGCGATGCCAGTGCGGCGTTGCCCAGGCCGCCGCGCCCGCCGGCGGCCGCCTCAAACCGCGTGCCCGCGCCCACCAGATCGGCGAGCAGCCGGCCGTCTTCGTCCAGGACCACAGTGCCGTCGGGAACTTTGACTTCCCGGTCCGCACCGGCGGCGCCGTCGCGGTTGTTGCCCATCCCCTGCTTGCCCGAGGGCGCGGTGACGTGCGGATGGAAATGGAAGTCCAGCAGGGTGTGCACCTGGGGGTCGACGACCAGGACGATGCTGCCACCGCGGCCCCCGTTGCCCCCGTCGGGGCCGCCCAGCGGCTTGAATTTCTCGCGGTGGACCGACGCGCAGCCGTTACCGCCGGAACCCGCCCGAGCGTGGATGACGACGCGGTCGACAAAGCGAGGCATCGAGGGTCCTCTCACCCGTCCCGATCGCCGAACGTGCAGCTACTGCGAGATTTGCCGCGAATTATCGCAGTGGCTGCACGCTCGGGACGCTCAGTCGGTCTGCCCGGCCGCGACGATGCTGACGGTCTTGCGTCCGCGCTTGACCCCGAACTCGACGGCTCCGGCTTCCTTGGCGAACAACGTGTCGTCGCCGCCACGCCCGACGCCCGCGCCGGCGTGGAATTTGGTGCCGCGCTGGCGGATCAGGATCTCGCCGGCCTTGACGACCTGGCCGCCGAACCGCTTCACGCCCAGCCGCTGCGCGGTGGAGTCGCGACCGTTGCGCGAGCTGGAAGCGCCCTTCTTGTGTGCCATGACTGTCGCCCTTACTACTTGATGCCGGTGACCCTCAGGACCGTCAGCTGCTGACGGTGGCCCTGACGCTTGTGGTAGCCGGTCTTGTTCTTGAACTTGTGGATGCGGATCTTGGGGCCCTTGGTGTGCTCGAGCACCTCACCGGTCACCGCAACCTTGGCCAGCGCGGCCGCGTCGCTGGTGACCTTGGCGCCGTCGACGACCAGGGCGACCGGCAACGACACGTTCGCACCCGGCTCGGAGTCCAGCTTCTCGACCTTGACCACGTCTCCGACGGCGACTTTGTACTGCTTGCCGCCGGTCTTGACGATTGCGTAGGTCGCCATCGTTTGCTCCTGCCTCTTTCTGCTGGCCGCGCGCGTGCCACCGGCCTGTGCGTGGTGTGTCTGGGGTGCGGGCCCGCCCCGGCAAAAACCCGAGCTCGGCGCCCGCCAGCCGCCGGCCACGGTCTGGCCTGACGACAACTGTCCAAGGGTACTTGACCAGCGGCTACAGGGTCAAACCGGCCTTGGAACGCTCTCGTAAACGCCCCGGGGTCGGTGCAGGTCAGTCCACATGGATCGGGGGGCCGGCAGGTCGGCCCGCGGCACGGCGACGGCGCGGGCGTCCCGCCGGCGACCCGCCGTTCCCCGCGGAGCCCTGCGCGGTGTCGTCGTCGGAATCGGAATCCTCGTCGTCGAGGTCGTCTTCGTCGTCGTCGAGGTCAAGGTCCTCGTCGTCGCCGAGGTCCTCGTCGAGATCGTCATCGTCGTCGTTGTCGTCGTCGTCGAACTCGTCCTCGTCTTCGTCGTCGGTGTCCTCGAAGTCATCGGTGTCGGTGTCATCGAGCTCGGCGGCACGCCGCTCTTCGGTCTCCCGGTCGACCGTGGCGGTGATTACTCCGCCGGACTCGTCGGACTCCCCGTCGCCCCGGTCATCCTGGCCGGCCGCCCCGGACGAGCCCGCGGCCATCGCCTTGAACATCGGGTGTTCACCGGGAGCGTGCGCGGGCACCTTGGCCACGGTGGGCTGGTCGGCGGCCTCTTCGGGCCCCTTCTTCCTCGACCGCCTGCCCCGGCGACCCCCGGACTCGGACTTGCGGCCGTTCGACGGCGTGGAATCGACCGGGTCGGTGTGCAGCAGGATGCCGCGGCCGCCGCAGTTCGGGCACGACGACGAGAACGCCTCGATCAGCCCGGTGCCCAGCCGCTTGCGGGTCAGTTGCACCAAGCCCAAAGACGTCACCTCGGACACCTGATGGCGGGTGCGGTCGCGGGCCAGGGCCTCGGTCAGCCGCCGCAGCACCAGGTCCCGGTTGGATTCCAGCACCATGTCGATGAAGTCGATGACCACGATGCCGCCGATGTCGCGCAGCCGCAGCTGGCGTACGAGCTCCTCGGCCGCCTCGAGGTTGTTCTTGGTGACGGTCTGCTCGAGGTTGCCCCCGGATCCGGTGAACTTGCCGGTGTTGACGTCGATGACCGTCATCGCCTCGGTCCGGTCGATCACCAGAGTGCCGCCCGACGGCAGCCACACCTTCCGGTCCATCGCCTTGGCGAGCTGCTCGTCGATGCGATGCACCGCGAACACGTCCGGGCCGCTCGCCCCATCCGGCCCGTCGGGCGGTTCATACTTGGTCAGCTTCGAAACCAGTTCTGGGGCAACCGAATTCACGTACTCATTGATCGTGTTCCAGGCGTCCTCGCCGGAGATGATGAGGCCGGCGAAGTCCTCGTTGAACAAGTCACGGATCACCTTGACCAACACGTCGGGCTCTTCATACAGCGACACCGCGGCGCCGGCGGCCTTCTCCTTGGTTTCGGCCGCCTTGGCCTCGATCTGCTGCCAGCGCTCCTGCAGGCGGGTGACGTCCTTGCGGATGTCGTCCTCCTTGACTCCCTCCGAGGCGGTGCGGATGATCACCCCGGCGTCGGACGGCACCACCTCGCGCAGGATCTCCTTGAGCCGCTGGCGCTCGGTGTCGGGCAGCTTGCGGCTGATCCCCGTCGATGACGCGCCCGGCACATAAACCAGGTAGCGACCCGCCAGCGACACCTGGGTGGTGAGCCGCGCGCCCTTGTGCCCCACCGGGTCCTTGCTGACCTGGACGACGACATAATCGCCGGGCTTGAGGGCCTGCTCGATCTTGCGGTCGGACCCGCCCAATCCCGCGGCTTCCCAGTTGACTTCGCCGGCGTAGAGCACGCCGTTGCGGCCGCGACCGATGTCGACGAACGCCGCCTCCATCGAGGGCAGCACGTTCTGCACGATCCCGAGGTAGATGTTGCCCACCAGAGAAGCGGACGCCGCGGAGGTCACGAAATGCTCGACGACGATGCCGTCCTCGAGCACCGCGATCTGGGTGTAGCGCGCGCCCGGGTGCGGTGGCTCGGTGCGGACCCGGTCGCGGACGACCATCATCCGTTCGACGGCCTCGCGGCGCGCCAGGAACTCGGCCTCGGTCAGCACGGGTGGGCGGCGCCGCCCCGCGTCCCGCCCGTCACGCCGGCGTTGCCGCTTGGCCTCCAGCCGGGTGGAGCCGTCGATGCCCTTGATCTCGGCGCTGCTGGAAGTGCCGCTCTCGCCGTTCTTGCCGCCGCGCGACGGGCGCTCGTGCACCACGGTGTTGGGCGGGTCGTCGGGCGATAGACCCTCGTCGTTGTCGTCACCGGCTCCCGACTTGCGCCGGCGGCGACGGCGGCGGCGGCGGCTTGCCCCGTCCGGGGACCCGTACTCGTCGTCGGAGTCGGAGTCTTCGTCGGACTCGTCGGAGTCGATGTCCTCGTCGCCGGTGTCGTCGTCACCGTCGGGTCCGCCCTGTTCGCCGCGTCCCCGGCCACGCCCCCGACGGCCACGGCGCCGCCGCCGGTTGGCCGGCCGGTCGGTCTGCTCCTCGTCCTCGTCGTCGGCCTCGGAGTCGTCGGAGTAGTCGGTCTCGTCACCGCCGCGGCCGACCTCCACCGGCTGTGGCGCCACGAACAGCGGCAGGTACTCCGCCGGCTCCGTCGAGGTCCGCAGCAGCAGCGGTTGTTGTTTGGCCGCCGCGTGGCTGAAGCCCGGGATGTTGGGTAGGGGCTTGGCGAAGATCAGGTCACGGACCCGGAGAGCGTCCTCACGGTCCACGCCGGAGTGCACGTTGCGGGCGCGCCCGTCGAGAGCGGTGAGCGCCTCGAGCACCTCTCTGTTGGTGCTGCCCAGCGCTCGCGCCAGCTGATGCACCCTCAGGCGGTCCGGCAGGTCCTCGTGCTGGGCCGGCTCGTGCGCGGGGTTCGAAGGTGGTGCACTGTCTACCACGTATTCTCCTTAAGCCCCCGGGCGCGTCGTTTCGACGCGGCCACGCGAGGGCTGCACTATGGGCCCGGGTCGCTTCTCCCAGGCTTGTGATGGTCTCGCCCCGGGCGGCTCAGGTAGAACCCACTCGGCGCCGTGCTGAATGTCGGCCTGACATGCGGCGGAACATCACGGCGGTGGCGATGGTCGCGCTTGTCTAAGTCTTCATTCGGGTGTCCGAAGCCGGTCCGGCGACGTTCACCCGATGTCAGTATCCCACATCACTGCGCGTGCCCACTCGCAGCCGATACACCCGCGTCAGCAAACGCCATCGGGGCCCGGTGCGGCCGCTATCGTCCCAGCGCTAAACCCCGGGAAACCAGAGGGCGATCTCGCGCTTGGCGGAATCGGCCGAATCGGACCCGTGCACCAGGTTGAACTGCGTTTCCAGCCCGAAGTCGCCCCGGATCGTGCCCGGCGTTGCCTTCTCGACCGGGTCGGTACCCCCGGCGACCTGCCGAAACGCCGCGATGGCACGCGGTCCCTCCACGACCGCGGCCACCACCGGCCCCGACGTGATGAATTCCAGCAACGACGCGAAGAACGGCTTGCCCTCATGTTCGGCGTAATGCTGGCCGGCCAGCTCTTCGCTGACGTGCCGGAGCTCCAGCGCCGCGATGGTGAGGCCTTTTCGCTCGATGCGGCTGATGATCTCGCCTATCAGGTGCCGCTCCACGGCGTCAGGCTTGATCAGTACCAGGGTCCGTTCTGTCACGGCGCACAGCGTACAGAACCCTTTGCCGATTGGCCCTACTCCTGCCGCCGCCGGACCTCGGCGCGGAAGTAGGCGATCAACGCCCACAACGCGCTGAACAGCACCCCGATGAATCCCACCCCGGGGTAGACCGCGAAGCCGGCCAGCAGCACCACCTGGATGCCCAGGTTCGCCCAGATCGCCCAGGGCCGGCGCTGCAGCCCGGCCAGCAGGATCAGCACCACCGCCAGGCCGATCAGGTAGGCCAGCGATGCGGTGGTCAGGCCGCCGCCGACGGCGCCCACCACCGGTATCGCCAGCAGCACCACGATCGCCTCGAGGATCAGCGACGCGGCCATCACCGCCGCGAAGCTCTTCCACGGGTCGGCCGGCGGGCCCGCATTTCGGTCGGTCATTGCGGATCCTTCCCGAACAGGGTCCGGGCCGCCCCCGCGGTGACGACTGAGCCGGTGACGACGATTCCCGTGCCCGAAAACGATTCTCCCGCAACGCCTTCCGTGGCAGCCTCGTCGACCAGGGCGGTCGCGACGTCGATGGCGTCGCGCAGGTTCTCGGCGGTGGTGACGCGATCGGGGCCGAACCGCTCGCCCGCGGCCAGCGCCAGCGCCTCGACGTCCAGCGCCCGCGGCGAGCCGTTGTGGGTCACGACGACGGAGTCGAACGCCGGCTCCAGCGCGGCGAGGATGCCGTCCACGTCCTTGTCGGACATCACGCTGATCACCCCGACCAGATAGCGGAAGTCGAACTCGCCGGCCAGCGTCTGCGCCAGCGCGGCCGCACCGGCGGGGTTGTGCGCGGCGTCGATGAGCACGGTGGGCGCGCTGCGCATGCGCTCCAGCCGCCCGGGGCTGGTGACGGCCGCGAAGCCGGCCCGCACAGCGTCGACGTCGAGCTGGCGCTGCGCGCCGGCGCCGAAAAAGGCCTCGACCGCCGCGAGTGCCACCACCGCGTTGTGCGCCTGGTGTTCGCCGTGCAGCGGCAGGTAGACGTCGGAGTACACGCCGCCGAGGCCCTGCAGCTGCAGCACCTGTCCGCCGATCGCGACCTGGCGGCCCAGCACCGCGAATTCCGAATCCTCGCGGGCGACCGCGGCGTCGGCGCGGACGGCTTGGGCCAGCAGCACCTCCATCGCCTCGGGGGCCTGGCGCGCGATGACGGCGACGGTGTCCGGTGCGCCGTCCGGGGCTTTGGTGATGATGCCGGCCTTCTCGCCGGCGATACCGGCGATGTCGTGGCCGAGGTAGTCGACGTGGTCGATGCCGATCGGGGTGATCACCGCCACCGGGGCGTTGATCAGGTTGGTGGCATCCCAGCGCCCGCCCATGCCGACCTCGACCACCGCGACGTCGACGGGCGCGTCGGCGAACGCGGCGAACGCCATCGCGGTGAGGACCTCGAACTTGCTCATCGGCGGCCCGCCGGCGGCCTGCGATTGCTCGTCGATCATCTGAACGAACGGCTCGATCTCGCGGTACGTCGCCACGTACTGGGCGGGGCTGATCGGTTGCCCGTCGATCGCGATGCGTTCGACGGCCGATTGCAGGTGCGGGCTGGTGGTCCGGCCGGTGCGCCGGTGCAGCGCGGTCACCAGCGCGTCGACCATCCGCGCCACCGACGTTTTGCCGTTGGTGCCCGCGATGTGGATCGACGGATAGCCGAGTTGCGGCGACCCGAGCAGGTCCATCAGGGCGCTGATCCGGGTCAGGCTGGGCTCGATCTTGGTCTCGGGCCAGCGTTGATCCAGCAGGTGCTCGACCTGCAGCAGGGACGCGATCTCATCCGGTGTGGGAGCCGCGCTCGTGGCCCAGTCGGGCGGCTCGCTCATCGCAGCGCGGCCAGCCTGGCGTTGATCCGGTCGGTTTCCTCCTGGGCCACGCGCTGGCGGTCACGGATCTTGGCGACGACCTGTTCCGGCGCCTTGGCGAGGAACTCGGCGTTGCCCAGTTTGGCGGCCGTCGACGCGAGTTCCTTTTGGGCGGCGGCCAAGTCCTTTTCCAGGCGGCGGCGCTCCGCGGCGACGTCGATGGTGCCCGAGGTGTCGAGTTCGACCACGACGGTGCGCTCCATGGTGGGGCCCAGCCGAACCTCCAAAGAGACCGAGGAGCGGAAATCGGGGCCCGGCGCCGTGAGCCACGCCAGCGACGCCACCGCGCTCACCTGGCCGTCCAGGTCCGCGCCCCCGACGCCGCCCAATCGGGCCGGCACCTTCTGCCGGTCGGCCAGGCCCTGTTCGCTGCGAAACCGGCGGACCTCGGTGACGAGCCTCTGCATGTCGCTAACCCGTTGCGCGGCAACCTGATCCAGCGTGATGCCGGACGATTTCGGCCATTCGGCGATCACCAGCGACTCCTGGCCGGTCAGCGCCTGCCAGAGCGCCTCGGTAAGGAACGGGATGACCGGATGCAGCAGGCGCAGCAGCGTGTCGAGCACCGCCGCCAGCACGGCGGTGGTGTGCGCGAGCCCCTCGGCGAGCTGCGTCTTGGCCAGTTCGACGTACCAGTCGCAGAATTCGTCCCACGCGAAGTGGTAGAGCGACTCGCAGGCCCGGCTGAACTCGTAGCCGTCGAAGGCCGAATCAACTTCGGCGCGAACCTCTTCCAGCCGTCCGAGGATCCAGCGATCGGCGTCGGTGAGCTCGGCCGGCGCCGGTAGCGGCGCGGGCGCGGCGCCGTTCAGCAGCGCGTACCGGGTGGCGTTGAACAGCTTGGTGCCGAAGTTGCGCGACGCCCGGACGGCATCCTCGCCGACGGACAGGTCACCGCCGGGGCTGGCGCCGCGGGCCAGGGTGAACCGCAGGGCGTCGGCGCCGAACGTGTCCATCCAGTCCAGCGGGTCGATGACGTTGCCCTTGGACTTGCTCATCTTGCGGCCGAATTCATCCCGGATCAGCCCGTGCAGAAAGATATCGGTGAACGGCACCTGCGGGCCGCGGCGGCCGCCGAGGGTGATGGCGTCGTCGCCGCCGACGAAGGTGCCGAACATCATCATCCGCGCGACCCAGAAGAACAGGATGTCGTAACCGGTGACCAGAACGCTTGTCGGATAGAACTTTTCCAGCTCCGGCGTCTGCTCCGGCCAGCCCAGGGTGGAGAACGGCCACAGCCCGGACGAGAACCAGGTGTCCAGCACGTCGGGATCCTGCTCCCAGCCCTCCGGCGGCGCCTCGTCGGGACCGACGCACACCTGTTCGCCGTTGGGCCCGTACCAGATCGGGATGCGGTGGCCCCACCACAGCTGGCGCGAGATGCACCAGTCGCGCATGTCGTCGACCCAGCCGAACCAGCGCGGTTCCATGCTGGCCGGGTGAATCACGGTGTCCCCGTTGCGAACCGCGTCGCCGGCGGCCTTGGCCAGCGACTCGACCTTCACCCACCACTGCAGCGACAGGCGCGGCTCGATGACCTCGCCGCTGCGCTCCGAATGCCCGACGCTGTGCAGATAGGGCCGCTTCTCCTCGACGATCCGGCCCTGAGCGGCCAGGGCTTCGCGCACCGCGACCCGGGCCTCGAAGCGATCCATCCCGTCGAATTGCGTTCCGGTGTCGGTGATCCGGCCCTTGGTGTCCATGATCGAGATCATCGGCAGCTCGTGCCGCAGTCCGATCTCGAAGTCGTTGGGATCGTGGGCGGGCGTGACTTTGACCGCGCCGGTGCCGAATTCGGGGTCGACGTGCTCGTCGGCGACGATGACGAGTTCGCGATCGATGAACGGGTGCGGCAGGGTCGTCCCGACCAGGTGCGTGTAGCGCTTGTCGTCAGGGTGCACGGCGATCGCGGTGTCGCCCAGCATCGTCTCTACCCGGGTGGTCGCGACCACGATGTGGGGCTCGTCGTCGTCGAGCGAGCCGTAGCGGAACGAGACCAGCTCGCCCTCGACCTCGTCGTAGACGACCTCGATGTCGGAGATGGCCGTCTGAAGCACCGGCGACCAGTTGACCAGCCGCTCGGCCCGGTAGATCAGCCCGGCGTCGTAAAGCCGCTTGAAGATGGTGCGCACCGCGCGGGAGAGTCCCTCGTCCATGGTGAACCGGTCGCGGCTCCAGTCGACACCGTCGCCGAGCCGGCGCATCTGGCCGCCGATGGCGCCGCCGGACTCGCGCTTCCAGTCCCACACCTTTTCGACGAACAGCTCCCGGCCGAAGTCCTCCTTGGTCTTGCCGTCGACCGCGAGCTGCTTTTCCACCACGCTCTGGGTCGCGATGCCCGCGTGGTCCATGCCCGGCTGCCACAGCACCTCGTACCCCTGCATCCGCTTGCGGCGCGTCAAGGCGTCCATCATGGTGTGTTCCAGCGCGTGACCCATGTGCAGGCTGCCGGTCACGTTCGGTGGTGGCAGCACGATCGAGTACGCGGGTTTCGTGCTCGTCGGGTCCGCCGTGAAGTAGCCCGCGTCCAGCCACTTCCGGTAGATCGGGCCCTCCATCGCGGCCGGATCCCAGGACTTGGGCAGGTCGGCGGTCGGTTGGGGGCTGGCGGTCACCGGTCAATTCTAGGGAGACTCGTTTGCCCGCGTGTAAGCGGCCGAATCCGCCTGGTCACACGGATTCGACCGCTACCACGGTCGCCGACGATCAGGGAATCGTCAGCACCTGGCCGGGCTGGATCAGGTCCGGGTTGGGGATGCCGCTGGCGTCGGCGATCACCTGGAATTTGCTTCCGTCGCCGTAGAAACGCTCCGCGATGGCCCACAGGCTGTCGCCGGACTCGACGGTGTACGTCCGAACGGCGGGCTCTTCGGCCGCGGCTTCGGTCACCGGTTCTTCGGCGGCGGCCGTTTCTTCGGGGGCGGCCGTTTCCTCGGCGGTCGGCGGCGGCGCCGGGATCTCAGAAGTCTCGGTCTTGGTCGACCAGGCCGGTCCGTCGGCGGCGTAGAGCACCAGGTTGCGGTCGTCCTGCAGGACGAGCTTGACGTCCTTCTTGCCCTGGGTGTCGCTGTGCCACACGGGTTTGTCCGCCGTGTAGACGACGAAGTTGCCGTCGGGCTGCACCTCGGCGCGCACGACGTCCTGGCCGTTGGTCCCGGTGGCCCAGAGGGCCTCGCCGTGGGCTGCCAGCACCAGGTTGCCGTCGTCCTGCAATGTGAGGGTGTAGGCGCCGTTGTTCGAGGTGAGCGATTCGCCTCGCACCAGCTTCTGTCCCGCGGTGAGCGTGTCTGACACTGCATTCCTCTCTCGTCGTCGCCGTCCGGCCGATTGGGGTCGGACGCCATTCCCTTGTCCGATAAGAACGAACCTACTCATCTTGGTTCGTCTTGGGCAGCCTTGAATTCGACGCAATCGAAACCACCCGAGAAGTGCCCGTGAACAATCGGGACAATCCGGATGGGCGCTGCGCTACTTCTTGCCGCCGAGCAGGCCACCGAGGAGATCGCCGAGTGCGCCGCCCTTACCGCTCAACACATTGCCGAGGATGCCGCCGAGGGATTTGTCACCGGAGCGACCGGCGAGGATGCTGCCCAGAACCTCACCCAGGCCGCCGCCGGAGGCCGACTCCTTTTTCTGCGGCGCGCCGCTCTCGCCGCCGGAGCCCAGCTGGTTTCCGATGTATGCCAGCACGATTGGGAGCACCACCGGCAGCAACTGCTTGAGCAGGTCACGGTTGCCGGCCCCGCGATCGGCCAGTGCCGAGGCGACCTGGTCGGCGTCGACACCGCCGAAGAGCGTCGCGACCGCCTGGTGCCCGGTGTCGTCACCTCCGCCGCCGACGTCGAGCAGGCCACGGGCGGCGTGACTAGTTGCCATGGATTCGATCCTGCTCGCCTGCTCGGGATCTTGTGAGTTCTGCTGCAGTCCGCCGAGCAGGACCGGCACCAGCGTGTGAATGGCGTTCTCTACGTCGCCCTCGTCGGCGCCGAGCTTGCTTGCGATTTCAGAAGTGGGAATCTGCGTATACAGATCATCGAGACCGGCCATCGTTGTGTCCACCTTCGTCAACGGGATGCAAAGCCAAGTCGATTACGACACTAGACCGATCCGGTCTCGGCCAACAGCCTTCCGGCACGACGGATTTGGTGCCCGACAATCCCTCGGGTCAGTGCAGCCGTTCGGTTTCCAACGACACGCCGGCGGCCGGGAATCGCGCCAGCAACGCATCCCCCATCGCGGCCGCCGGGGTCAGCACGCCGAGCAGGTCGGAAAGTTTGTCGCGATCCAGTGCGAGCGCCAGGCCGCACTCCCCCAGCAGCACCGACGTCGCCTTGTAGCCGGGGTCCCCCCGCTGTTCCATGCGCGCCACGTAGCGGGCGCCGCTGGTCGTGGTGGTGTAGGTCTCGATGCGGTAGTAGCCACGCTCCCGGGCCGCCTCGCTCGGACCCGTGCCCGGCTTGGGGAGGACCCGCTCGACCAGGCGGCGCGGCAGGAACCGAAAGTAACGGCTGCCCAGCCCCAGCATCGCGTTGCCGACGCCGCTGACGACGGCCGACGCCATCGGCGCGAGAGCCGACGACCCGACGCTCATGTTCTCGTCGTAGCGGAACCGCCGGCCGTACGCCCAGTCCAGCAGCGCGTTGCTGCGCCGCACGATTCGGGTGTTGTAGGGCGCCATCATGAAGCCAGCAGTCCACACACCGGACAGTTCCGGCGCGATGTAGCGACCACGCCGCCACGGCAGATCGGGCTGTCGCCCCAGTTCGGGTTCCGCGCCGCGGTCGGTGCTCAATGTGTACGGGTCGGCGAGCCGGCGGCGCACCTCGGGGTCGCGCGACGCGGCGTCCATGATTTCCAATCCCGACGCGATGGTGCCGCCGGAGAGCCCACCGGAGAGGGAACGCACCACCAGATGGGTGTCCCCCAGCTCGCCGGAGCCGTCCCGCTGCGCCGCCCGGTACAGCGCATAGACGCTCAAATCCGAGGGGACCGAGTCGAAGCCGCAGGCGTGCACGATGCGGGCGCCGGTGTCGGCGGCCTGCTTGTGGTGCAGATCGATGCTTTCGCGCACGAACGTCGCTTCGCCGGTCAGGTCGGCGTAATCGGTGCCCGCCGCCGCGCACGCGGCCACCAGCGGCAACCCGTAGCGGGTGTAGGGCCCGACCGTGGTGATCACGACTCGCGTCCGGGTGGCCATCTCATCCAGCGTCGACGGCGACGCGGCGTCTGCGGTCAGAACCGGCCAGTCCCGCGCCGAGTCGCCCAGGGTGTCCCGAACGGCGCGCAGCCGGTCCGGCGACCTGCCGGCCAACGCGATCCGCGCGCCCCCGCCGGCGCGGGCCAGGTATTCGGCGGTCAGCTTCCCGACGAAGCCGGTCGCCCCGTACAGCACGATGTCGAACTCACGCGGCGTTGCGGTCACCGGGCCGACGCTACCCGACCCACGGACAAGTAATGCCGGGCGCAAGGCCCGGCATTACTTACCCCTCAGGAGGTGATGGTCAGCCGCGCCGACCGCAGACCGGCCACGCGCCGATGCCCTGCGAGTGCAGCACGTTTTCGGCCACCCGGATCTGCTCGTCACGGCTGGCACCGGCCGGCGACCCCGAGCCGCCGTTGGCGTGCCACGTGCTCGACGTGAACTGCAGGCCACCGGAGAAGCCGTTACCGGTGCTGATCTCCCAGTTGCCACCCGACTCGCACTGCGCGATGGCGTCCCAGTTCACGCTGTACGCCTTGTGCACCGGCGGAGGCGGCGGGACGTCCGGTCCCGGCGGCGGCGGAATGTTCGGGTCGAAGCCCACCACGGGAGCCGGCGGAGGCGGCGGCGGGGCGTCGGGCGCGGGGGGCGGCGGCGGAACGTTCGGGTCGAAGCCCACGGGGGCCGGCGCGGGAGGCGCGTCAACCGGAGCCAGGGCGTCCGGAACCGGGGGCGGGGGCGGAACGTTCGGGTCGAAACCCGCTGGCGCGGGCGCCGGGGCGTCCGGAGCCGGCGGGGGCGCGTCGGGGGCGGCCCCGGCGGGGGGAACGTTCGGGTCAAGGCCCATCGGTTCCGCGGTGGCGGTGGCGGAGGGCACCGTCACCAGGGCGCCGGTGATCGCGGCGAGGATGAGCGTCTTGCGGACGTTCTTCAAATTTTCTTCCTTTCGCGGTGCGCGCGCGCCAAAGCAGGCCCACGGGAGTGGGTCGAAGGTGCTTGGTTGGTGCGTGTTAGGTGCTCTGGGACGTGCCGTCTCGTTCTGGCACGACAGCGGCGGGCGCTAGATATGCCCGGCGGGGTAGAACCCCGGGCCGCGACGCGGCTTTGCCGCCCGCAGCCCCGCTCGCACGCGGGTCCGTGATTCGATTGTTGATTACTTTTCCGTTAACCCGCTTTCGGGCTAACAGGGACCGTAACGAAACTCGGCTGCATTCGTCATCCTTGGAAAATCGGTATCTCGGTTCGGTAACGAGCCGATCACGCCGCGATCGCTCAACCATTTTTGCAGGTCAACCGCGCCTTTTCTGGCGATGCCCATCCGTACGGATTGCAACCAGATCGTGAGCCGAATCACGGCGTTTTTGTGAGCTGGCACACGTGCTCGCGGAGGTCCTAGCGCGTCCGATGCGACCGAAGAACGTCTGCCTGCGGCGGCGGCGAACCGGCGCAAGGTACAACAGGATACGCACGATCGACGCTCGACACGCCTGTGAACGTGTATTGATATGGGTACCGAGCGAAAGTTGGTGCGCTGCAGTGGTTTTGCGCTAAGCCAACGGTAAAGACACCTAATAATGCTCCGCTGCAATGTCTTTCAAACATGACAGGAATCGCCGCGACACAAGCAATTCCGCGGCGCCCACCCGCCATAGCCCATGGGGCCCATCGGGGGTCTCCATGCGCGGTGGCCGAAAAGCGTGCCGCGGCAAGGCGATACCACGCAGAATAACCGTTGTCGGGGCGTCGCCATTCTCGGGCGGGCGGAAAATGCATGGTGCAAATTGATCTCAACGCCCAAAAGAATGGCCTCGATAAAAATTGGCTGCATGAATTTGGATTAACCGGGCCGCGTGGGCCAAGAAAAGCCGAGGAAGAATTGCGGGCGGTGGCCCTCAGGCGCCGGGCCGCACCACCGCGCGCAGGTCGGCGTCCGTGTTGACGTTGGTCAGCGGGCGCGAGTCCGGCAGGACGATCTGCTGAGCGTCGGAGACGTCGATCAAGTCGCTCATCTTGCGCCGGCCGGCGGCGACCAGCGCGTCGATCCGCCCGGCCAGATCGGTGCGATACACCGCCCCCAGGTAGTGGCTACGACCGTCCCACGGCAACACCACCTCGGCGTCGGTCTCGGTGGCGAGGCGGACGAGGTCGTCGATCAACTTGGCGTTCAGCAGCGGCATGTCGACGGCGCAGACGAAGGCGTACCGCGCGCCCGCCTCGGCGGCCGCGCGCAGTCCCCGCCCGGTCGCAGGCAGCGGGCCCAGCCCGCGCACGTCGTCGCGGATGACGCGGGCCTGCAACTTGGGCAACGGTTGTCCCGGGGCCGCCATCACGAACACCGGTTCACAGCGCTGGGCGACGATGGCGACGACATACTCGACCATCGTGGCGGCTCCCCCGGGTCCCTGCAGGGTGGCCTTGTCGCGGCCCATGCGCCGCGACTCCCCCCCAGCCAGCACCACCCCGGCCAGCGCCTGTTCCACTGCGTCGGGCACCTGCTCGGCCACGTCAGTCGACGGTCCAGGTGTCACGCCCGCGCAGCAGCGATTGCAGCGCGGCGGAGTCGAACGGCTTCGACGACTGGGCGGCGCGCACCTGAGAGCGTGCCGCGTCGTCGTAGGTCGGGCGGCTGATGTTGCGGAAAATGCCCAGGACCGTGTGGTCGAGGTTCTGATCCGACAGCCGCGACAGCGCGAACGCGTAGGCCGAGTTGTCGGCGTGCGCATCGTGCACGACGATCTCATCGACACGGACGTCGGCGGTCTTGGCCACCTCCAGGCTGAAGCCCGACTTCACCACGCAGTATTCGCCGTTGGCGCCGAACACGATCGGCTCGCCATGGCGGACGTTGATCACCCGCTCCTCGGCGCCCTCTTTGCGCAGCGCGTCGAAGGAACCGTCGTTGAAAATGGGGCAGTCCTGCAGGATTTCGACGACCGCGGCGCCCCGGTGCCCTGCGGCGGCACGCAGCACCTCGGTCAGGCCGGCGCGGTCGGAATCCAGCGCCCGGCCCACGAACGTCGCCTCGGCGCCCAGCGCCAGCGACACCGGATTGAAAGGCTGGTCGAGCGAACCCATCGGCGTCGACTTGGTGACCTTGCCGACCTCCGAGGTGGGCGAGTACTGGCCCTTGGTCAGGCCGTAGATCCGGTTGTTGAACAGCAGGATGGTGATGTTGACATTGCGGCGCAGCGCGTGGATCAGATGGTTGCCGCCGATCGACAGCGCGTCGCCGTCGCCGGTGACCACCCACACCGAAAGGTCCTCGCGCGCCAGCGCCAGACCGGTGGCGATCGCCGGCGCGCGGCCGTGGATCGAGTGGAACCCATAGGTCTCGAGGTAGTACGGGAACCGGCTGGAGCAGCCGATGCCGCTGATGAAGACGATGTTCTCGCGGCGCAGCCCGAGGTCCGGCAGGAAGTTGCGGATCGTGTTGAGGATGACGTAGTCACCGCAGCCCGGGCACCAGCGCACCTCCTGGTCGCTGGTGAAGTCCTTGGCCTTCTGCGGCTGGTCCTCTGCAGACACCCTCGGGACCCCGTCGTTCTTGGTGAGCCTCGGGGTAACCCCGAGGTCTGCGCCAACCAGGTCGGTCATTCGCTAGCTCCCGCTCCAACCGTTGCTGCCGCCATTCTGGCGACCATCTTCTTGTCTTGCTCGATTTCGGCCAACGTGCCGCCCAGCGCGGCGCGGATGAGGCGCCCGATCTCGTCGGCCAGGAAGGCGACACCCTGGACCTTGGTGACGGATTGCACGTCGACCAGGTACTTGCCGCGCAGGATCAGCGCCAGCTGGCCCAGGTTCATCTCCGGGCATACCACCATCGGGTAGCGCCGCAGCACGTCGCCCAGGTTCGGCGGGAAAGGGCTCAGGTGGCGCAGGTGCGCGTGCGCGACCTTGATGCCCTTGCGCCGCGCACGCCGGCAGGCTTCGCCGATCGGACCGTAGGAGCTGCCCCACCCGATCAGCAGCAGCTCCGCGTCACCGGTCGGGTCGTCGACCTCCAGATCGGGGACGGCGATGCCGTCGATCTTGGCCTGGCGGATCCGGACCATGAGGTCGTGGTTGACCGGTTCGTAGGAGATGTTGCCCGAGCCGTTGGCGGCCTCCAGGCCACCGATGCGGTGCTCGAGCCCGGGGGTGCCCGGAACGGCGAACTGCCGGGCCAGCGTCTCCGGGTCGCGGTTATACGGCTGGAAGGGCTCGTCGGGTTTGACGAAGGTGTGCGCGATCGGCTGCAGCGAGCCGACGTCCGGGATCCGCCACGGCTCCGAGCCGTTGGCGATCGCGCCGTCGGACAGCACGATCACCGGGGTGTGGTACGACACCGCGATGCGCACCGCCTCGATGGCGGTCTCGAAGCAGTCCGACGGCGATCGCGGCGCCACCACCGCCACCGGCGACTCCCCGTTGCGGCCGTACAGCGCCTGCAGCAGGTCGGCCTGCTCGGTCTTGGTGGGCAGCCCCGTGGACGGCCCGCCCCGCTGGACGTCGATGACCAGCAACGGCAGCTCCGTCATCACCGCGAGGCCCAGCGCCTCGGACTTCAGCGAGATGCCGGGCCCGGACGTGCTGGTGACGCCGAGGGCACCGCCGTAGGAAGCGCCGATCGCCGCGCAGATGCCGCCGATCTCGTCCTCGGCCTGGAAGGTGATCACGTTGAAGTTCTTGTGCTTGGACAACTCGTGCAGGATGTCGGAGGCCGGCGTGATCGGATAACTGCCCAGCACGACCGAGATCCCGGCCAGCCGGCCGGCCGTCACGATGCCGTAGGCCAGGGCGGTGTTGCCCGAGATCTGGCGGTATTCGCCCGACGGCAGGGATGCCCGCGAGACCTCGTAGGTGGTGCCGAACGCCTCGGTCGTCTCGCCGTAGTTCCAGCCCGCCTTGAGGGCGAGCACGTTGGCCTCGGCGATGTCGGGCTTGCGGGCGAACTTCTCCCTGACGAATTTCTCGCTGGCTTCGATCGGCCGCCCGTACATCCACGACAACAGGCCCAGCGCGAACATGTTTTTGGCGCGCTGGCCGTCCTTTTTCGAGGCCCCGATCGCCTCGACGGCCCCGAGCGTCAGCGTCGTCATCGCGACGGAGTGCACCACGTAGTCGGACAACTCGTCGGACTCCAGCGGGTTCGTTACGTAGCCGACTTTGGTCAGGTTGCGCTTGGTGAACTCGTCGGAATTAGCGATGACCATTCCGCCGCGGGGCAAGTCGCCGATGTTGGCCTTCAGCGCGGCCGGATTCATGGCGACGAGGACGTCGGGGCGGTCGCCGGCGGTCAAGATGTCGTAATCGGCGATCTGGATCTGGAAGGAAGAGACCCCGGGCAATGTGCCTGCGGGGGCGCGGATCTCGGCGGGGTAGTTCGGCTGGGTCGCCAGGTCGTTTCCGAACAGCGCCGCCTCCGAGGTGAACCGGTCACCCGTCAGCTGCATGCCGTCGCCGGAATCCCCGGCGAACCGAATGACAACCTGTTCTAGGCGCTGACGGTCCGACGACCCGTTTCCGGAGGAGCCACCGTGAGAATCAGCCCCGGCTCCGCTGCCGTTCGGATCCACGTATCCGCCTTCCATTCGTTATCCGGATAGGCACTGCGCTGGAGCTTTAGGTTACGCGCCATTTTGGCCGCTCCCGCGCCGTCGAGCTTGTGTGTCACTCCTAGTACCAATTATGGCATTCCTTTTAGGGGAGCATGGGCGTCTCGAAAGCATTGCATGCAGCGGGTTTGCCCCAATGCCGAAGTCAGGGAGGGACGACGGTGCGGACGATGTAAAACTGTGGTATTGGTCACGTCCGCCGCACGGACGGGGCGCTGAGTTGCTTCGGGGCCGTCTCCGGCATCGCGACGAGATACAAGACGAAGCCCGCGGCGGCCAGAGCGCCGAGGAAGGCGAAAGCGGCGTTGTAGCCGGCGGCGACCACGATGGAGCCTGCGACGAGGTTCGAGACCGAGGCGCCGATGCCCGTCGCGGCCGTCACGGCGCCCAGGCTGATGTTGAACCGGCCGCTCCCGTGCGTCACGTCCTGCACGACGAGGGGGAACAGCGCACCGAAGACACCGGCCCCCACGCCGTCGAGCAGTTGCACCCCGACCAGCCAATAGGAGTTGGCGGACAGGGTGTAGAGAAATCCGCGTGCGGCGAGGACCGCGAATCCGGCCAGGAAGATCGGCTTGCGCCCCCACGAATCGGCCTTGGCCCCGCCGACATACGCGACCGGCACCATGACCACCTGCGCGGCCACGATGCAGCCCGCCATCAACGCGGTCCCGACATCCTTGTTGTGCAGCGCGAGCAGCTGGCCGACCAGGGGAAGCATCGCCGCGTTGGCGAAGTGAAACGCGATGACCGTCGCGGCGAAAATCATCAGCCTGCGGTTGTGCAGCAGCACCGTCAGCCGCGACGGCGGCTGGTGCGGCTCTCCGCGCACATGGTCCATGCCGCGCGCGACGTCGTGATCGATCGCGTCGCCCGGGATCCGCAGGGTCGCAATCACGCTGCCGGCCGCCATCGCGGCGAGCACCCAGAACACCACGACCGGTCCGAAGAAGTAGGCCAGGCCGCCGGTGATGGCTGCGGCGGACGCGTTCCCGGTGTGATTGAAGGCCTCGTTCCGTCCGACCCGCCGGGAGAAGAGGCGGGGGCCGACCACGCCGAGCGTGATCGCCGCCAAGGCCGGCGCGAACACCGAGCCGGCGATCCCGGTGAGGGCCTGAAGGACTGAGATCGAGTAGAAGCCGGGGAACAACGGCATCGCCAGCGATCCGGCGGTGACCGTCAGCGCGCCGACGATGATCACCGCCCGCTTGGCGGTGGTCCGGTCCACCAGCGCGCCGGCCGGTGCCTGGGCGACGATCGCCCCGATGCCGCCGACCGCCATGACGAACCCGATCGACCCCTGGTCCCAATGGTGCGTCAGCAGAAGGTAAATCGAGAGGTACGGCCCCAACCCGTCGCGAACGTCGGCCAGCAGGAAGTTCAGTAGGTCCAGTGCATGCGCGAGTCGGCGCGGAACTCCGATGGGCTGCTCAACATCGGGCGGCATGCGCATTTAGTACCCAAATGCGCGGGGCGCCGACCGGCGAGCTGTTAGGCGCTCTTGTCGCGCCGCTCGCTGCGCGACGGCTTGCGCGGGACGATGGTCGGCAGCACGTTGTCCTGCACGGTCTCCTTGGTCACGACGACCTTGGCGACGTCGTCGCGGCTCGGGATGTCATACATCACCGGCAGCAGGACTTCTTCCATGATCGCCCGCAGTCCGCGGGCGCCGGTGCCGCGGTGGATCGCTTGATCGGCGATCGCCTCCAGCGCCTCGTCGGTGAATTCCAGCTCCACGCCGTCCATTTCGAACAGCCGAGTGTACTGCTTGACCAACGCGTTCTTCGGCTCGGAGAGGATCTTGACCAACGAATCCATGTCCAGGTTGGTCACCGAGGCCACGACCGGGAGCCGCCCGATGAATTCGGGGATCAAGCCGAACTTGATGAGGTCCTCGGGCATCACGTCGGCGAAGTGATCGGTGGTGTCGATCTCGGCCTTGGAGCGGACCTCGGCGCCGAAGCCCAGCCCGCGCTTGCCGACGCGCTCGTAGATGATCTTCTCCAGCCCGGCGAACGCGCCCGCCACGATGAACAGCACGTTGGTGGTGTCGATCTGGATGAACTCTTGATGCGGGTGCTTGCGGCCGCCCTGCGGGGGAACCGACGCCTGGGTGCCCTCCAGGATCTTCAGCAGGGCCTGCTGCACGCCCTCCCCGGAAACGTCGCGGGTGATCGACGGGTTCTCGCTCTTGCGGGCGATCTTGTCGACCTCGTCGATGTAGATGATGCCCGTCTCGGCGCGCTTGACGTCGTAATCGGCGGCCTGGATGAGTTTGAGCAGGATGTTCTCGACGTCCTCACCAACGTAGCCGGCCTCGGTCAGTGCGGTGGCGTCGGCGATGGCGAACGGCACGTTGAGCATCTTGGCGAGCGTCTGGGCCAGGTAGGTCTTGCCGCACCCGGTGGGCCCGAGCATCAGGATGTTGGACTTGGTCAGCTCCACCGGCTCGGACCGGGAGTCGCGGCCCTTCTCGCCGGCCTGGATCCGCTTGTAGTGGTTGTAGACCGCGACGGCCAGCGTGCGCTTGGCGGTGTCCTGCCCGATGACGTAGCCCTCCAGGAATTCCCGGATTTCGGCGGGCTTGGGCAGTTCGTCGAGCTTGACGTCGTCGGCGTCGGCGAGTTCCTCTTCGATGATCTCGTTGCAAAGATCGATGCACTCATCGCAGATGTACACACCGGGGCCAGCAATGAGTTTCTTGACTTGCTTTTGGCTCTTCCCGCAGAACGAGCACTTAAGCAGGTCACCGCCGTCTCCGATGCGCGCCATGGTGCTGAGGGCCTACTTCCTGTTCGCCGTCGTCTTGCTATGCCGCATGTATTCCCCGACGCTACCCGCTTGCTCGGGCCCCCCGCGACCATTACCGCTGAATCGCGTCTTTGATATTCAAGGGCCTTCGTGGGGCGTTCATGCTCTTTCGTCTGGATGAAACATATAGGCAGACGGCCCCCCTCACTCGCCGAGACGCGCATTCCGTGCCTGTGGCGTGTCGCGGTCGTTACCCGAGCGAGTCCGGTCCGCCGCCACAACCCTACATTTACCGAATGGGATTGGCAGTCGGGTTTGGCGAGCCCAGCGAATCCGTCCTGATCAGCGACGGCGGCCTGGCCACCGAACTGGAGGCACGCGGCTTTGACCTATCCGCGACCTCACAGCCCTCGTTGTGGTCGGCCAGGCTGCTGGCGGACGCACCGCAGGAGATCGTCGCCGTGCACGCCGCGTACTTTCGCGCCGGCGCCACGATCGCGACGACAGCCAGCTACCAGGCGTCGTTCGAGGGCTTCGCGGCCCATGGTCTCGACCGACGGGAGGCCGCGGTGCTGATGGGCCGCAGCGTCGAACTCGCCCGCGCCGCGCGTGCGGAGGCCGGCGGGGGCGGGCTCGTCGCCGCCTCGGTCGGCCCGTACGGCGCCGCGCTGGCCGACGGGTCCGAATATCGCGGGCGCTACGGCCTGTCCGTCGCGGCCTTGTCGCGGTGGCACCGGCCCCGGCTGGAGATCCTGGCCGAGGCTGGAGCCGACGTGCTGGCGTGCGAGACGGTGCCCGATGTCGACGAGGCCGAGGCGCTGGTCAACCTGGTGGGCTCCGTGGGTGTGCGGGCCTGGCTCAGCTACACCATCGACGGGGCCCGGACCCGCGCCGGACAACCGTTGGCCGACGCGTTCGCCGTGGCGGCGGGGATCCCTCAGATCGTCGCGATCGGCGTCAATTGCTGCGCGCCCGGCGACGTACTGCCGGCGATCAGCATGGCGGCGGCTGTCGGCAAGCCGGTGATCGTCTACCCGAACAGCGGTGAGCGCTGGGATCGTCGCCGGCGCCAATGGACCGGGCGGTCGCAATTCAGCGCGGGGCTCGCGAAGCAATGGGTCGCGGCCGGGGCCCGCATCGTCGGGGGCTGCTGCCGGGTGGGGCCGGCGGATATCGCTGCGCTTCGCCGAGCGTGCACGGGGGGCGACTAATCGGCGAAAAACTCGCCCTGAGTGCACGTTGGGCGGATAACCCTAGGCGGTTTGCGCCGAGAGCTTCCGATACTCCAGGACGGTGTCGATGATCCCGTAGTCCTTGGCCTCGTCGGCGGTCAGGATCTTGTCCCGGTCGGTGTCCTTGCGGATCGTTGCGGCGTCCTTGCCGGTGTGGCGGGCCAGCGTGGTCTCCATCAGCGTGCGCATCCGCTCGATTTCGGCGGCCTGGATCTCCAGGTCGGAGAACTGGCCCTGGATCACGCCCGACAGCGAGGGCTGGTGGATCAGCACCCGCGCGTTGGGCAGCGCCATCCGCTTGCCGGGCGTCCCGGCGGCCAGCAGCACCGCCGCGGCCGAGGCGGCCTGGCCCAGGCACACCGTCTGGATGTCGGCGCGCACGTACTGCATGGTGTCGTAGATCGCCATGAGCGACGTGAACCCGCCGCCGGGCGAGTTGATGTACATGGTGATGTCGCGGTCGGGATCCAGCGACTCCAGCACCAGCAGCTGGGCCATGATGTCGTTCGCCGACGCGTCGTCGACCTGGACGCCGAGGAAGATGATGCGTTCCTCGAACAGCTTGTTGTAGGGGTTCGACTCCTTGACCCCGAAGCTCGAGTGCTCGATGAACGACGGCAGGATGTAGCGCGCCTGGGGCTGGATCTCGGGGTGCTGGGGATTCACTGGGCTTCTCCGTTGGTGATGTGGGCGGCGCGGGTGATGATGTGGTCGACGAACCCGTATTCCAGGGCTTCCTGGGCGGTGAACCAGCGGTCGCGGTCGGAGTCGGCCTCGATGCGCTCGATCGGCTGGCCGGTGAATTCGGCGTTGAGCCGGAACATCTCCTTCTTGATGACCGCAAACTGCTCGGCCTGGATCGCGATGTCGGCCGCGCTGCCGGTCACCCCGCCCAGCGGCTGGTGCATCAGGATGCGGGCGTGCGGCAACGCGTAGCGCTTGCCCTTGGTGCCCGCCGCCAGCAGGAATTCGCCCATCGAGGCGGCCATGCCCATCGCGTAGGTGGCGATGTCACACGGCGCCAGGACCATAGTGTCGTAGATCGCCATTCCGGCGCTGATCGATCCCCCGGGTGAATTGATGTACAGCGAAATGTCCTTGGTGGCGTCCTCGGCGGCGAGCAGCAGAATCTGCGCGCACAGCCGATTGGCGATTTCGTCGCTCACCTCGGAACCCAGGAAGATGATGCGCTCGGACAGCAAGCGCTCATAGACCGAGTCCGTGAGATTGAGACCCTGCGAGTTCGAACGCATGTCAGTCACGACTGGGTTACCTGCTTTCTCGAGTTCTTCTATGCTCCGACCCTAACCAACCGAGCTCGCTGTGTGCCGGTCGCGCACCCTCTGAAATGGGCGCGTTCGCTCACAGCGTCACGATCGGGTCACTCCCCTTCGTCGTGGGAGACCTCGGCCTCCGCGGCCTCCGCGGCCTCCGCCGCGCCCTCGGCCTCCGCGGCCTCCTCGGCCTCGGCCTCCGGCTCGGCCTCGTCGCCCTCCGAACGCCTGCCGAAGAACTCACTGGTGTCGACGATGTTGCCGTCGGTGTCGGTCACCGTCGCCGCCTCGACCACGGCGGCGACGGCCAGCCCGCGGCGCACGTCGGCGAACATGGCGGGAAGCTGGTTGTTCTCCTGCAGGTAGGCGAACAGCTGCTGCGGCTCGATGCCGTACTGCCGGGACGTCATCACCAGCCGCTCGGTCAGGTCGTTCTGGCCGACCTGGATTTCCAGCTCGTCGGCCACCGCATCCAGCAACAACTGCCTCTTGACGTCCGACTCGGCCGCGTTGCGCGCGTCGACCTCGAACTGCTGGCGTGACTTGCCCTGCTCGCGCAGCACCTCGGCGAACTTGGCCTCGTCATGGTCGAAGCCGTGCAGCGCGTTGTGCACGGCGCCGTCCACCTGGGCCTGAACGATGGCCTCCGGCAGCGGCACGTCGACCTGCTCGAGAAGAGCGTCGATCGTGGCGTCGCGAATCTGCTCCGCCTGCTGGGCGCGCTTGGCCCGACCCACCTGCTCGCGGAGGTTGGACCGCAGCTCGTCGATCGTGTCGAATTCGCTGGCCAGTTGGGCGAACTCGTCGTCGGGCTCGGGCAGCTCGCGTTCCTTGATCGACCGGACGGTGACCGTGACCTGCGCGTCTTTGCCGGCGTGCTCGCCGGTCGCCAGCTGCGCGGTGAATTCCCGCGACTCGTCGACGGACAGGCCGACCAGCGCGTCGTCCAGGCCCGCGATGAGCCGACCGGAACCGACCTCGTGGGAAAGGCCCTCCGCGGCCGCGTTCGGGACCTCCTCGCCGTCCACGGTGGCCGACAGGTCGATCGAGACGAAATCACCGTCGGCCACCGGCCGATCGACCCCAGTCAGGGTGCCGAACCGGGCGCGCAACGAGTCCAGCTCGGCCTCGACGTCGTCGTCGCTGACCTCGATCGGGTCGACGGACACCTTCAGCGAGCCCAGGTCCGGGAGGGTGATCTTGGGGCGGACGTCGACCTCGGCGGTGAACGCCAGCTCCTCGCCGTACTCCTTCTTGGTGACCTCGATGTTGGGCTGTCCCAGCGGGTGGACTTCCGACTCCGCGACCGCTTGCCCATACCGGGCGGGCAGCGCCTCGTTGACGACCTGGTCGAGCATCGCCTCCCGGCCGAACCGGGCCTCGAGCAGCTTGGCCGGCGCTTTGCCGGGGCGGAATCCGGGCAGCCGCACCTGCTTGGCCAGCTCCTTGTAGGCCCGCTGGAAATCGGGCTCGAGTTCGGTGAACGGCACCTCCACGTTGATGCGCACCCGGGTGGGGCTCAACTGCTCGACGCTGCTCTTCACGGGTCTTGCTCCTCGGTGTTCGGTGGATCGGCGCAGTGGTGGTCGGGGTGACAGGATTTGAACCTGCGGCCTTCCGCTCCCAAAGCGGATGCGCTACCAAGCTGCGCTACACCCCGCGCTGACCTCGCGATCCTACGGCGCGAGGGCATTGGCTTCGCAGCGACCTCCGACCTCACGGAGCCATCACAAAACCGCTTCGATTAGATTTGATGTTCGCCGCCAGATACAGTCGCGCTCGACTAAAGCTTGCGGGCGTAGCTCAATGGTAGAGCCCTAGTCTTCCAAACTAGCTACGCGGGTTCGATTCCCGTCGCCCGCTCGGGTAATTGCCTGTGCGACAGGGGGGCCATGCGCCACACCGACATCCACGGCTCATGCGCGTCCGAGTTCGTCGGTGTCCGCGACGCGTTCGAGCGCAATTTTGCGCTGGGCAAAGAGGTTGGCGCGGCCGTGGCGGTGTGGACCGAGGGCGACCTCGTCGTCAACCTCTGGGGCGGCTGTGCCGACGCCGCCGGCACCCGCCCCTGGAAGCAAAACACCCTGACGACGGTGCTGTCCGGCACCAAGGGCCTGTCGGCCACCTGCGTGCACCAACTGGCCGACCGCGGCGAACTGGACCTGCACGCGCCGGTGGCGCGCTACTGGCCCGAGTTCGGGCAGGCGGGCAAGGAGTCCATCACGCTGGCCATGGTGATGAGCCACCGCTCCGGCGTGATCGGGCCGCGCACCCGGATGCGCTGGGAAGATGTCGCCGACTGGGACTTCGTCTGCAGCCAACTGGCCGCCGCCGAGCCGTGGTGGGAGCCCGGCACCGCGCAGGGCTACCACATGACCACGTTCGGCTTCATCCTCGGCGAGGTGTTCCGCCGCGTCACCGGGCGCACCATCGGCCACTACCTGCGCACCGAGATCGCCGAACCCCTGGGCGCCGACGTCCACATCGGCCTGTCCATGGCAGAGCAACGCCGCTGCGCCGAGCGGGTGAACAAGCCGCACGCCAGGGACCTGCTCGCGGAGGCGCAAGCCCCCGGCGACCCGACCAGCCTGGCCGAACACCCCAAGGCGGGGCTGTCCATCTCGATGGGATTCGCGCCCGACGACGAACTCGGCTCGCACGACCTGCGGCTGTGGCGCGAGCTGGAGTTCCCCGGCACCAACGGCCAGGTGTCGGCGCTGGGATTGGCGACGTTCTACAACGCGCTCGCGCAGGAGAAGCTCCTCAGTCGTGAGCACATGGAGCTGGTCCGGGTCCCGCAGGGTGGTTTCGACAGCGACTTGGTGCTGGGCCCGCGGGTCGCCGATCACGGGTGGGGTCTGGGCTACATGCTCAACCAGCGCTGCGTCAACGGACCCAACCCCCGCATCTTCGGTCACGGCGGCCTGGGCGGCTCGTTCGGGTTCGTCGACCTGGAGCACGGAATCGGCTACGCCTACGTGGCGAATCGTTTCGACGCCACCAAGGCCAACGCGGACCCGCGCAGCCTCGCGCTGAGCGACGAGGTCTACGCCGCGCTCGGCCTCGTCGAGCGCGTCTAGGCATAAAGCGCGCCCTGCCGAGCAGTGGTCGGCAGGGCGCGGTTGTGCGGATACGGGTCAGCGATGGTCCCAGCCGGGACCGCCAGGTCCGCCCGGACCGCCCGGGCCGTCGGGACCGCCCGGGCCACCGGGGCCGCGGAAGGGCTCGGGATGGGGGTTCGGACCCGGTCCTCGCCAGTTGTCGTGGCAGTGCCAGGCGTCCCAGTTGTCGCCCCAGCCCGGGTCCCAGAAGTCCCCGGGGCACCACTGCGGGAACGGCCCGGGCTGCGCGTCGGCCCCGGCCGCGGCGCCGAGACCCGCCAGCCCGAGACCGATGATTATCGCGAAAATGGTTGCAACTAACCGTGGAAGAGATTTCACGGTGGCTACCAGTACCCCCGCCGAGGCCGCCCTCAAACAGTAGACGCCAGCGTTTCTTGCTTGGGGTTTCCTGCCAGTCGGCGTGCGCCGCGCGGACCTGCGGATTCCTCGACCGGTCCCGCGGTGAAGTTGGTCACGTCTGGCAGGCCGGGCACCAAAAGACGTTTCGCCCCTCGCTCACCTCGGTGCGGATCGGACCCCCGCACACCCGGCACCCCTCCCCCGCGCGCCGGTATACGTACGTGCGCGGCCGCCCGGGCAGGTACGACGGCGGGCCGTGGTCGTGTTCGGGCAGCACCACGACGATCTTGCCGCGGCGCAGGCCGACCTTCATCAACGCCACGAGATCGGTCCAGGCCGCGCCGAACTCCGCCTCCCCGATCCCCCGGCCGGGCCGGAACGGATCGATGCGGTGGCGGAACAGCAACTCGTTGCGGTAGACGTTGCCCACGCCGGCGATGACGGTCTGGTCCATCAACAGCGCTCCAATGGGCCTGCGGGACTTGGCAATTCGCGCCCACGCCCACGACGGGTCGGCGTCGCTGCGCAACGGGTCGGGACCGAGCCTGGCCACCACGTCGCTGACCTGACCCTCGTCGATGACTTCGCACACCGTCGGGCCGCGCAGGTCGGTGCCGTAGTCGTCCCCGACCATCCGCATCCGCACCTGCCCGACCGGTTCGGGCAGCGGCGCACCGCCGGCGCGCTCCCACTCGGTGAACGCGCCGTAGAGGCCGAGATGCACGTGCACGATCGGGCCGCCCTCGTAGTGATGAAACAGGTGCTTGCCCCAGGCGCTGGTCCGTCGCAGCACCCGGCCGTCCACCTCGGCCGCCGCAGCCGCGAACCGGCCCTGCGGGCTGGATACCGCGACCGGCGCCCCGCCGTATCGGCGTTGATGCAGCCGGGCCAGCCGGTGCAGGGTGTGCCCCTCGGGCACGCTCAGCCCTGCGCGCCGGGCACCGGCGGCGGCTGGTGGGTGCGCTCGTACTCGGTCAGGATATCGATACGGCGTTGGTGGCGTTCGGCTTTCGACCATTGCGCGCTCAGGAAGGCGTCGACGATCTCCAGCGCCTCGGCCACGGTGTGCATGCGGCCACCGATGCCGATCAGCTGCGCGTTGTTGTGCTCGCGGGCCAGCGTCGCGGTCTCGACGCTCCACGCCAGCGCGCAGCGGACCCCCGGCACCTTGTTGGCCGCGATCTGCTCACCATTGCCCGACCCGCCCAGCACGAGTCCCAGGCTGTCCGGGTCGGCCACGGTGCGCGTCGCGGCCGCGATGCAGAACGCCGGGTAGTCGTCCTCGGCGTCGTACGTGAAGGCGCCGCAATCGATCGGCTCGTGCCCGGCTTCCCTGAGGTGGGCCATGATGTGTTGCTTGAGCTCAAATCCGGCGTGGTCGGAGCCGAGGTAGACGCGCATGCCCGCAATCCTTACACAGCAGCGCGCCCGACGATCGGCGGCGATCGCAAGCGCGGCGCAGCCGGGCGAAGCGGGTCGCCGCCCGGACGGTCTAGTCGAATTCGGGCTTCTCGGTGCGGGTCCGCTTGAGTTCGAAGAAGTGCG